>ENA-UOOR01000319-UOOR01000319.1-fermentation-metagenome-genome-assembly--contig:-NODE-319-length-70958-cov-5.908227_pt1 | contig 70958 bp, 55 predicted proteins | sample MGYA00245780_ERZ724029 | MGnify/ENA primary metagenome ERZ724029 (study PRJEB28704, sample SAMN03018315) | fermentation metagenome | biome: anthropogenic terrestrial biome; feature: soil; material...
CAGTGTCGAACCCGCGGCAGCAGCCCGCGAGCCGCGACGCCCACGCCCTCTCCGCATCCTTCGCGGCCGCCTGCTCGGCGACAGCGCGCACGAAGGCCTCGAAGCCCTTGAGCGTGCGCAGGTGGGCGAAGCCGTCGCGCGCGGCGTAGGAGAGCGCGCGCACGAGCGGTTCGACAATTGCGGGGTGCGCGGGCGGGTGGGACATCGGAGCCGTAGGCGCGAAAGACCGCGGGGAGCGCTGTTGAAGTTTCGGAGGGCCGGCCTTCGTGCCGGGCGCCGGGAACCTCAGTGCCGCCCGCGCATCTGCTCGGGTCGTTGAGGTTCCGGGCGTATCGGCCCTCGACCCTCGACCGTCGCGTCGCTACGTGCTCGCCTCCTCGGGCTCCTCGAAGCGCACGTCGGTGATCTCGAATTCCTTTGTGCCGCCGGGGGCCTGGACCATTACCGAGTCGCCGACCTCGCGGCCGATCAGCGCCCGCGCTATCGGCGAGGTGACCGAGAGCAGGCCGCGCTTGATGTCCGCCTCGTACTCACCGACGAGCCGGTAGACCATCGACGAGCCGGTGTTCGCATCCTCGAGCTCGACGGTGGCGCCAAAGACGACCCTGTCGCCCGACAGCCGGCTGACGTCGATCACCTCGGCGCGCGCGACCACGTCCTCGATGCGGCGAATCTCCGCCTCGAGCTGGCCCTGGCGCTCCTTGGCCGCGTGGAACTCGGCGTTCTCGCTCAGGTCGCCGTGCGCCCTCGCCTCCTCGATGTCCCGAACGTTCTTGGGCTTCTCGACCGACTTGAGGCGCTTGAGGTCCTCCTTCAACCGCTGGAGGCCGCTCTTGGTCATGGGGATGCGATCACTCATCACTCGCTCCAAACGCTCCAAAAAAAACGCCGCGGCCGCTCCTGTCGGGAGCGGCCGCGATTGCCGCAGACCGTACCAGCCCAACGGGTATTGTCAACGAGTTTGCACCCGCCGGCCGACTCCCCGCGACCGGCGGGCAAGACCGAGGTTGTTTGCTTTCATCTGCTCGGCTGCTTTGCAGTAACTTGGTACCCGCGGCGGGGGCAGCAGAGGTGCGGAGACTCGAATGAACACCAGAACAACGAAGAGGATGCTCTCTGTCGGCTTCGGCCTTCTCGTCGGGTTGGCCGTGGCTGCCACGGCTTGTCTGGAGGCCGACAACACGCCGGCGGTGGGGAACAAGGACTGCGTTTGCGAAGGCATCCGCTGCGTCAATTCGGTGGTGGGCCGCGCAACCTGGTCGGCGGACGAAGAGGCCGCCCCCTGCTCCGGCTGTCACGTCGAGGAGCTGGGGCGCTGCGTCGACGGCTGCGCGACGACCCATCCAGAAAACGACGTGCCGGGCTGCCCGGTCGCCTACGCGTGCAAGAGCTGGGAGCGGGTCAAGCCCGGGGCCGCCTGCCAGACGCGCCTTGACTGCGAGCCGGGGGAGATCGGCGGCAGCCCGGCGAACACCCTCGACTGCGTCGACGGCGCCTGCGCCGACCTCGGGACGGCCAAGTGGAGCGCGGTCGCGCTCGAGCCGCGGGCCTGCGGGGGCAATCCGCTCTTCGGCCCCCACCCCGAATGCGGACAGGCGACCTGCTTGTCGCGCGACTTCTTCGAGACCGAGCGCTTCTGCAGCGTCGCCCGCTGTCTCGCCCATTCCGACTGCCCCGAGGGCTGGTCCTGCCGCTGCCTCGAGGAGCCTGTCGGCGAAGACCTGAGGGCGTCGCGCTGGTGCGTCCCGGCCGCCGAGTCCGAGAACCCGGCCGAGACGGCCGACGCGGGAGTCGACCCCGACGCCGGCGGGTAGCCGGCCGGCCGGGTCCGAGGCGACGAGCGCGCGCTCTGCCAAAGCGCGCGGCGCCGGGCGCCGAGGAACGAAAAGCCCGGTCCCCTGCCCTGTGCGAACAGGGTCAGCTCGGACCGGGCTTTTCGTTGCGACCCGTCGGCCTCTGAATCAGTAGCCGAAGCCGCCGTAGGGCGGGCGGCCGCCCTCGACGTCGAGCCCTTGGATTTCGGGGACCCGCTCGCGCAGGTAGTTCTCGACGCCGAACTGCAGCGTGATGGCCGCCGACGGGCAGCCCGCGCATGCACCGACCAGCCGCACGCGGGCCTTGAGGTCAGGCGTGATGCCGAGCAGCTCGATGTCGCCCCCGTCCGCCTGGAGGTTGGGGCGAATTTCGTCGATTGCCTCCTGCACGCGCGGCAAGAGGGCCATTGCCTCCGGGGTCATTCCCTCCGAAGGGGTGTTGGGGGTCTCGTCCATTGCCTGTCTCCTTCTGGCCCGGATCTCCGTGATCCGGAAAAGCCGCGGCACCGCGCGCCGCCTCTAGCATAACTGCCGGGGGACTGTCCCGCCTTCCTCGTGCAAGAGTCGACAATTCTTGACCCTTCGCGAAGCCGACGCATAGCATCGACACCCTCGTACGCCCGCTTCCGGAGGCCCCGTGAAAGGCCCTTGCCTGCTTGCAGCAACTCTCGCTTGCCTCCTCCCGGCGCTCACGCGCGCCCAACCGGCGGCTCCCCAAGCGGCAGATCCCCAAGTGGCAGCGCAGCCTGAGCCTTCGCCTGCGAAGAGGCCGGCGGCCACGCTGCCAACGGCCACGCTCTTCCCCAAGGCCTTTGCTCCGAAGCCGGTCCCGGCCCCGGCCCCCGCCTCGTCGGCCTCGGCCAAGAAGACGGTCGACCCGACTCTCGCCCTCCACGCGCGAGCCTTCTTTCTCGCGTTGGCGCGCGGGGACGCCGACTCGCTCTCCCTGCTGTGCAAGCTGCCCTTCTACTTCGAGTCCCGCCTCGCCAGCACGCCCGAAGAGTTGAAGCGCGAATGGTCTTCGGCGCTGACCGGCAAGTCGCTCGAAGTGGCCAAGCTCTATGACATCGAGCTGTTGACCGCCGAGGAGATGACCGAGAAGTACGGACGTCCGCCCGAGAGGCTCTCCGCGTGGCCGCTCAAGGGCGGAATGCTCTCGGTTGCCAACATCGACGGCCATCCGGTCATCGTGCTCTGGAGGAAGGCCGGGCACGGCTGGCTTGCGCACGGCCTGCACGACTAGCGAAAAATCGCCGCCGCCTGAGCCGGCGCGGGTTGGCGCGGGCGCGTGGCGATGCGCCCTCCGAGGGGCATGAGCACGAGCGCACCGTCGGAAACGGCCCGAATCGTCCGGCGCCGCCGAGGAGCTCCAAGCCCGCTTCGGAACCGCTCGCCGGAAGGCCTTTTTCGAGGCCGACTGGCCACCAGGGCCCCGAAACAGGCCCTAAAAGCTCGCCACCGGTGCCAGCGCTACTTCAATAGGCCTCGGCCCATCCCCGCGCGCTGGGTGCCCTCCTGCCCCTCTGGCGCGATTTCGCCGCTTCGCGCCCAATCTCGGAAGCGGGGGAAGCGGGCCCGCCCGCCTCTATCGCCTGAAGCGCTCCTGCAGCTTCGCGAGCACGTTCGGGGGCACCAGGTCCGAGACGTCGCCACCCAAGGAGGCGACCTCACGCACGAGCTGCGAAGAGACGTAGAAGTAGTCCTCGCCGGTCATCACGAAGACGGTCTCGAGCTGCTTGTCGAGCTTGCGGTTCATGTTCGCCATCTGGAACTCGTACTCGAAGTCCGAGACCGCGCGCAGGCCCCGCATCACCAGCATCACGTCCCTCTTGCGCGCGTAGTCGACGAGCAGCCCCTCGAAGGAGTCGACCTCGACGCGCGGCTCGTCGGGCAGCGCCTCGCGGATGAGGCGCTTGCGCTCTTCGAGGCTGAAGAGCGCGTTTTTCTTCGGGTTGTGCGCCACCGCGACGATCACCTTGTCGAACATCTGCAACGCCCGATGGACGAGGGACAGGTGGCCGTTGGTCAGCGGGTCGAACGAGCCGGGATAGATGACGATGTGCCTCATGAGGCGGGCAACTCTGCCCCCCGCCTGGGGTGGCGTCAAGGGTCCGGACGGCACCGGTAGAACGAGACCACCGTGTCGCCGAAACGCCTCTCATCGACCCGTTCGAAGGGTCCGAGCGCGGCGGGCGCCTCGGCACGCCGATCGTGCTCGACGACCACCCTGCCCTCGGGCCTTACCAGCGGCACGGCGGCGAGCAGCTCGAGGATCTGCGCGGGCGCGAAGTCGGCGTAGGGAGGATCGGCGAAGACCAGGTCGAAGGGACCGCGGGAGGTGAGCGTGGGGGCGAGCCGGGAGTCGACCGCCGAAGAGAGGATCTCCGAGCGCTCGAGCATCCCGAGCGCGGCGGCGTTCTCCCGGCACAGGCGCAACGCCTCCTTGCCCTTGTCGACCAGCACCGCGCGGCTGGCGCCCCGGGAGAGCGATTCGAAGGCGAGCGCGCCGGTGCCCGCGAACAGGTCGAGGACGACCAGCCCCTCGAGCCATTGGCCGAGGATGTTGAAGAGCGACTCGCGGACCCGGTCGGAGGTCGGCCGAAGTCCCGGTCCTTTCGGGCCCTTGAGCGGCCTGCCCTTCGCGCTCCCGGCGATGATGCGCATGGCGGGTGCTCTACCACGAGCGGGCGAAGAGGCGCATCGCGAACGTCGATGTCGGCGCGAAGGCCGGGCGGTCGGGAAGCGAGGAACGAGGCCCTTGAGATCCGTTGCGCGGTGGCACGATTTCGGCGGGCCGGCCTTCGTGCCCGGCCTTTTTGTCGCGGGGCGCTCCACCGGTCCGCCAGCAGGAAGGCTGGCGCTGCGGGCCGCCATCGCGCTGGGCGGTCGACTCTCGACCGTCGCTAGTACCCACTGCGCTCGCCGAGAAACTGCGCGGCCAGCCTCCCCGTACCGCGGGCACGCGCCGCTTCGAGCACCTCGCGGGCCTCGTGATAGGCGAGCGCCTCGAGCCTGATTTGGGCCGGCTCGTCGAGCCCCTCGAGCTGCCGGTGGAAGTGCCCGAGCGCGCGGCGCAAATCGGCGCCCGTCTCCCCCCTCCAAGCCTCGACCTCGGCGCGCAGACCGGCCGGAAGCGCCGCCTCGATGAGCGCCTGGAACGGGCGCGCGACGCTGACGCGCCGGACCGCGGCCGACGCAAGCTGCGAGGCGAGCGGCTCGCTCAGACCGAAGACCGCCGGCGCTGCCGCCTCGGCCATCTCCTGCAGGTCGCTCTCCTCCTCGGCCCCCGGGGGCAAGCAGATGACCTGAGCGTGCGTACCCTGCACCAGCAGCGAGCCTGCGAGCTCGGAGAGCGAATCGAGCGTCGGCTCGGGGGCGATGACCTCGACCGACAGCTCGCGCTCGCGAGCCGGCGCCGCGATCTCCTCGATGACCGCCGCGCCCTCGGCGGGGTCGAGCTCCCGCAGGTCGAGCGCGACCTCCGTAAAGCCCGCGTCGACGTGCTCGAAGACCTGGCGGCGCGCCTCCTCGACGGCCGCCGGCTCCATCTCCGGAATCGCCACCGGCCCGGCCCGAAGGAACATCGGCAGCCGGTAGCCCATCTCCTCGGCTGCGCCGAGGACGTCGCGAAACCAGGCGTGGGGTCGAGCGCCCTCGCCCCGGGGGAAGGTCGGCGCCGAGAGGCCGATCGCCGCTTCGAGATGGCGCGCGGCCCGCAGCACGCCCGCGGCGAGCACCCGCGGGACGGGCAGCTCGAAGACCACTATCGCCCCGGCCCCCTCGGCGACCGCGCGCTGCACGTCGTAGCCGTTGAGGATACAGGCCAGGCTGCCGGAGATTCGGTTGGCGACGTTGGCGGGGCGAAGCTTGAGGACCGCGGCGTACGCGTGCATGAGGGCGCTCGGTCAGTGGGTGGAGTGGGCGTGGCTGGCGAAGTCGTCGCTCTCGATCTGCAGCGTCGAGTGGTCGATGCCAAACCGCTCGCGCAGCACCCGGCGGGCCTCGATCAGCACCCGGTCCCTGTCTACACAAGAGCCCGGCGACTCGACGACCAGGTGGGCCGAGAGCGCGTGCATCTGATTGGCGATGGTCCACACGTGGAGGTCGTGGACCGAGGCGACCCCCTCGATCCCCTTCATCGCCCCGAAGACCTCGACGAGGTCGATGTGATCGGGCACGCCCTCGATGAGCACGTGCACGGCACGGCGGATAAGGCCGAAGGCGCTAAAGGCGATGACCAGGGCGATGACGATGGAGATGATGGGGTCGAGCATGGTCCAGCCGGTCAGCCAGGTGACCAGCGCGGCGACGATGACCCCGATAGACGAGAGCGTGTCGCCCACCACGTGCAGGAAGGCCCCGCGCACGTTCATGCTGTGCGAGTGCGACAGCAGGGCCATGCCGCCCAGGTTGACGACCAGGCCCACGGCTGCCACCCCGAGCATCAGCCCGGCGCGGATGGGCTGGGGGTCGGCGATGCGCTGCCAGGCCTCGTAGCCGATGAACCCGGCGATGGCGATGAGGGTCAGCCCGTTGAGCAGGGCCGAGAGGATCTCCAGGCGAAAGAAGCCGAAGGTGCGCTTGAGGTCCGCGGGCCTGCCGGCAAACCAGAGCGCGACCAGCGCCAGGAGCAGCGCGGCCGCGTCGGTCAGCATGTGGCCGGCGTCCGAGAGCAGCGCGAGCGAGCCCGAGGCCAGGCCGCCGATGAGCTCGGCGACCATCATCGAGCCGGTCAGCGCCAGCGCGCCCAACAGGCGCTTCTTGTCCTTGGTGCGCTCGTGGCCGTGGCCCTCGAACAGCCCGTGCTTGTGACCGGAATGGTCGTGCGGCTCTTGGGCATGGGCGTGCTTGTTGTCGTGCCCGTCGTCCTCGTGGTGATGCTCGTGTTCGTGCTCACCCCTGGCCTTCGGGCAGTTCTCCCGCGCGGCACGCTGTGCCTGGCAGGGCCCTAGGCGGGCCTCCCATCCCTCTCCCTGGCACTGGCACCGGTGCTCAGGAAGCTCGCTGGCGTCCGGATGTCTCTTCAAAGGTAGAATTCCCAATCCTTGCCTGCTCTTATGCTCAGGGTAACCGACTGTCTTGGAATCGGACACTCAGGATTAGAACACATGCTCGACTACGAAAAATACCAGAGCCTTCACACGATCATCATGCTCAAGGACGTCATCCGAAAATGGTGGCGGGTCGAGCTGTCGTTTGCCGACAAGAACGGGCTGATACTCGATCGGAGGGAAGGCGCTCCCATGCCTCCCCAGAACGACTTTTGCCGCTTGTCGCTCTTCTGCAAAGAGGGCAATCGCCGCTGCACCCAGTCGGTGCGGGTGCTGCTCGAAAAGTTCAAGGCGAGCAAGAAGCTACGCTCGTGCATGTTCCATGAGTGCCACCTCGGCTTCTCGATAGTCGGCGCCCCGCTCTACCTCAACGGCGAGTACGAGGGCTCGATCTTCGTGGAGGGCTTCCTGCGCCAGCAGCCCTCGGAACGCGAGTTCGAGACGCTGCGCACCAAGATCTCCCAGCTCAACAACGGGGCGACCGACCTCGAGCGGGCGCTGCAGCGCGCGCCGATGATGGTCCAGCCCGAGATCGACAAGCTGAGCGACCTGCTCGAGTTCGCGGTCAACGAGATCGCCAACTTCGAGTCGGAGGTGAGCAAGCGCGAGGAGCACATCCAGACGCTCTCCGACGAGCTGTCCGAGCGCTACCGCTTCGAGAACATCGTCGGGCGCTCAGGGCCGATGCAGGAGGTCTTCCGCCTGCTCGAGAAGGTCTGCCAGTCCGAGTCGACGGTGCTGATCAACGGCGAGTCGGGGACCGGCAAGGAGCTGGTCGCCCGCGCCATCCACTTCAACGGCCCGCGCAAGGACAAGCCCTTCGTCGTCCAGAACTGCAGCGCCTTCAACGACAACCTGCTCGAGAGCGCCCTGTTCGGCCACGTGAAGGGCTCGTTCACCGGCGCGGTGCGCGACAAGAAGGGCCTGTTCGAGGTCGCCGACGGCGGCACCTTCTTCCTCGACGAGGTGGGCGACATGAGCCCGGCGCTGCAGGTCAAGCTGCTGCGCGTGCTGCAGGAGGGCACCTTCATCCCGGTCGGCGGCACCCAGCCCAAGGAGGTCGACGTGCGGGTCATCGCCGCGACGCACAAGGACCTCTCCAAGCTGGTCGAGAAGGGCGAGTTTCGCGAGGACCTCTTCTACCGAATCAACGTCATCCGCATCCAGGTGCCGCCTCTGCGCGAGCGCCGCGACGACCTGCCGATGCTCATCGACCACTTCATGCGCAAGCACGCGCGCCCGGGCATGAAGTGCAGGGCTCTGTCGCCCGAGGCGCTGCAGGTGCTGGAGGGGTACGGCTGGCCCGGCAACATCCGCGAGCTCGAGAACGAGATCGAGCGGCTCATCGTGCTCGGCGGCGACCACGAGCTGCTCCCCGCCGACCTGCTGTCGAGCCGCATCCGCGACGGCAGCCGGGGCGCGGCGCGCATGAGCGTCGCGCTCGCGGCCGCGGGCAGGCTGCACCACGCGGTCGAGCAGCTCGAGCGCGAGATGATCTATCAGGGCCTGGTGCGCACCGGGGGCAACCGCAGCCAGCTCGCCCGCGAGTTGGGGATCAGCCGGTCGAACCTGATCCTCAAGATTGAAAAATACGAGCTCGCCTCGGTCAACGGCCCGGGAGCGGAGTAGCCTCCGACAGTCGCTCGCCTCGCCGGGCAAGGCTCGAGCGCTACCGCGTGCAATGCGGGATGACGCTCAGCCCGAGCTCCTCGGCAGGCTCGGGGCAGGCCGGAGTCGGGCCCCTCGACTCCGCCTCCCTCGTTCCTCGGGAGGCTACGCTCGGAATGAGCAGGTGGCGAGCCGAGGTTCTCGCATACGGAAGGGCAGCCGGCCGCCTTCACTCGAGCCTCGGCTCGCTTCGCGCGGGTTGGACTTGGAGAGGGTGGTCTCCCTTCCCGCAGCGACAAGCGCACCGGGACCGGCTCGCCGGCGGGTGCGCGCCCACTCGCGCGACATCTCTCGACTTCGGCCGGTCCGCGCCCTGCTCGTTCGTCCCATCGTCCTCTTCCTCGGGTCCGCTTCGCAGATTGCGCGACCTGGGTGAATTGACACAATTTTCAGGCGGCTTGCCCAAGAGCCGCGAGAACGATAGGATGTTCACACTCATGACAGCGTCGCGACTCATCTACCTTTGCGCGTTTGCGCAAGGGCGCTCCTTGCTCCCGCCTGCCGCGGACCTGTACCTGCGGCCGAGGGCGTGCCGCGAGTCGAGAGGCCCGGCGGACGTTCCGTAGTCTGCCGCCTCCCTGAGTCTTTGAGCTCTTGGCGCTGCCCGCTGAAGTCCCGCGAGGCCGCCAGACTCTGTGCCTATCCGCCGTGCACCTTCGCGGCGTCGACGGGCGCGCCGCGCCCGCCGCGGGGCGCACCGGTCCGCACCCGCGCGGGTCCGGTCAATTGCTCCCCAAGAAAGGAGGGCTTTCGAGCCATCACGCCCCTGCCAGGTGACAGTCCCAATCCCCTCGTCACTCACGGTCCGGCAGAGCGGGCCGCGCGCGACAGGAGGCCCAAGCCTCGGGCACCTCCTGGCCCCAAGACAACCGACCCCATTCCCTCGGAGGAACCCATGCGCCCTGACGCCAAGACGATCATCCCTCGCCCCCTGCCCACCACTCGCAGCTCGGACTCGGCCCCTTCCGCCATCGGTCCGCATGGCCGCGTGCTGGTCATCGGCTTCGACGGCGGCGTGGGGCGCGCGGTGATGGGGGCGCTGGCCCGCACTTCGCTGGGCCACCGGATAACCGGCGCGATCACCGAGCTGGTGCTGCTCGACGCCGACCCGGCCCAGCGCCGGCTCGCCCTGCACCGCGTTCGGCATCTTCCCCCGGGCGCCATCCGCTCGGGCCAGGAGCTTGCCGAGCTCGTGCGCCGCTACCGCATCGACCAGGTGATCGACCTGTCATTCCTCGACACGCTCGAGTGTGCCAGCGCCTGCGACGCCCTCGGGGTCAGCTCCCTGAACACCAGCGTCGAGAACTGGCCGGGCACTCACCAGGAGAGCTGGCCTGATCTGGTCCGGTCGATCCTGCCTGGGAGCCGGCCGCGGCTGGGGCGCTCGAGCCATTTGATAGGCAGCGGGATGAACCCCGGGGTCGTCAACGCGCTGGTCCCCGCCGCGCTGCACGCCTTCGCCGCGCGCGCGATGACCGAGCCCGCCGCCGAGGCGCTCGATCTCTACGCGATCTACGTCACCGAGGAGGACACCACCGTCGACGCCGACGCGCCCGAGGAGACCGACGTCTTCCCGATGACCTGGAGCCCGGTCCAGTGCCTCGAGGAGCTGTTGCTGCCCGACGCGGTGGTCTCGCGCCAAGGCAAGATCGGGGGCCTGGGCCACCCGCCATACGCGGCGAGCTACCGCGCGCGGTGCGGCGACCGTCAGATCGACGGGATGGTCGTCCCTCACGAGGAGATCGTGACCATGACTCGGCGCTATCCGAGCGTGGAGATGGCCTTCATCTACCGGTTGGCGCCCGCGGCCCGCCGCGCGCTCGCCGCTCATCCGGAGAAGACCTCCCCTTCCGACTGGAGCACCTATCGGATGTATCCGCCCACCTGCGGCCGGCTCAGCGGCTCGGACAGGGTCGGGGTGCTGCTGTGCAGCCGGCGCTTCGGCGAGCTCTGGCTCGGCCACGACGTGCCGGTCGAGGCCGGGTTGCCGCTCGGCACCGGCCCGACGCACCTGCAGGTCGCCGCCGGCGTGTTGGCAGGCTGGAGTCAGCTCGGCGCGCGAGTCGGGCTCCACCTCGTCGAGGACCTCGACTGGCGCAGCTACAACGCCTCGGTCCGAGAGCTGCTCGGGCCCGCGGAGGTGGTCTGGGATCCGCACGCCCCGGTGCGCTCGCTCGAGCAGCGGCGGGTCTCGGGCTGACCGGCCGAAAGAAGCATCGAAGAACCCTTCTTCGACTCGGTCGGGCTCCGCGTCACCCTGGACCGAGTCGAAGGAGCCCGGAACTCTCTGCGGCCCGTCGAGCGAGGCCGGGACCGCCGCCGTCTCGGTGGCCTGCGTGGGGCTCAGCCGGTCGAACCTAATCCGCGAGCTCGGGACGTCCGTGCTCGCCTCGGTGAGCGGCGGTTCAGGCGTAACCTGCCTCCGGTTGGTGCCGAACGGCGAGAATCTCAACTAGGTCGTCCGATGGAACCACTCGGTAGAGAGCCACGTAGCCGGTGCGTCCTCGAGAGATGACCAATTCGCGCAACCCGCCCCTTACTAGTCGACCGATGTAGGGATGGCGGTCGAGCATACGGATGGCTTCGGCGATACGCTCCAACGCGACATGGGCAAGCGCTGGATCCTCTTGAGCGAGGAAGTCCACGAGCCGATCCAAGTCGGTGAGAGCACGTGCGCTGTAGACGATTGTCGGCACGTCTTGCTCAACGGCTGCGTGTGCGTTTGATCGGCGTCGGCCGTCTCGGTACCCGTCCGGCTGCCTTGGCCGCGAGGTAGGCGTGTACGTCCTCGGCCGCGTACAGCGGACCGCCGGCGTCGATGTCCCTTGCCGACTGCTCTGCCTCTCGCAGGAAGGCCTCTCTCAAGTCGGTAAGCGCGGCTTCCCGCTCGAGAGCCTCGACCATCCAGCAATGCGGGCTCTTCCCTGCCCGGCGTGCGAGCGCAGCGATGTGCTCCTTCAATCCCTCGGGCAGCTTCAGCGTCGTGGTTGCCATCTGGCCTCCTCCAACCGGTAACACTAGGGTAGCACCAAGCTTCGCCCGAGGCGCGCGCCAAGCCGCCCCGAACTCCCAGGCCGTCTCGGCGGCCGCAGGCCGCCCCCTCGACCACCGGGACGCCCTCCCCAAGGCCCGCTCCGGCGGCCCGAGCGCTGCCCCTACCTCTCCCCCACCACCGCCGGCGCTTTCGGCGGGCAAGACTGCCCACCGCCGAGCGCCTTCACCGCCGCGCACGCCGCGGCGGCGGCCGCCTTGCGCCCGAGCGCCTGCCGCGCTCCCGCCAGCTCGAGCCAGAGCGAGGCGTCCTTCGCCCCCTCCTCCTCGGCGGCGAGCATGGCGAGCAGCTTCTCGGCCGAGTCCCACTCGCCGAGCTCGCCCGCGAACCGCGCGATCTCCCGCGCCTCGTTCGCCTGCTCACCGGTCGCCGCCTCCAGGGCGAGGTCGAACCGCTTGCGAGCCTCCTCCCTCTTGCCGTCGACCAGCTCCATCCGCCCGAGCGCGAGCTGTGGCAGCGGCCGCTGCTTGACCTTCAGCGCCGCCTCGAACGCGGCGCGCGCCGCCGCGCGGTCGCCGAGTCGCAGCTCCAGCTCGCCGACCAGCTCCCAGGCAAACGGGTCCTTCGGATCGAGCCTGGCCGCCTCGCCGAAGGCGTCGCGCGCGCCGGGGAAGTCGCCGCTGCGCACCAGCGCGTCGCCCAGCTCGCTGTAGATCCCCGCGTCCGGGTGCGCCTGGGCCGACCGGCGCATCGCCTCGACCGCGAGGGTCCACTCGCCCCGCTTCGCGCGAAGCTGCCCGATGAGCTTGAGGTCGGCGGCCGCGCCCTCGGCGTCGAGCCCGAGCGCCTTCTCCAGCCGCGCGATGGCCTCCTCGTCGCGCTCGAGGGCGATGAGCGCCTCGGCCTCCTCGCGGTAGGCGATCGCGTCGTCGGGCTGCAGCGCCTGCGCCTCGCGATAGGCCTCGATCGCCTCGCTCAGGCGGCCGCTGTTGATGAGGCAGCGCCCCAGCCGCATCCACGAGAGCCGCTTCTTCGGCTCCAGCTCGATGGCGGAGCGGAAGGCCGCCGCGGCGTCGGAGAAGCGCGCCTGTGCGAGCTGGGCGTCGCCGAGCGCGTGCCAGACCCGCGCGCTGGGGGCGAGCCCGAGCGCCTTGCGGAAGTGCTCGGCCGCCGTCGCGAACTCGCCGGCGATGAACTCCTGCTGACCGGCGAGGTAGAGCGACTCGGCGTTCGCCGGATCGACAGCCACCTTCTCGCGCCCGCCGTCGGCGCTCGGCGGCCGGACGAAGCCGGCCCCGGGGACGGGAGCGAGACCAGCGGGCGGGGCCGGCTTCTCCGACTTGCACCCGAGAGCGACCCCGGCGAGCAGAGCCAGGAGCGGTATCGCCTCTTTCGCCAGTCGCATCGACGCCCTCGTCAGAAGATGGTGATGACCCCGAAGTTCAAGTTGAACGCGAACAGCAGGCTGCTGCCGCCCGAGACGCGCATCTCGTTGAAGTTCATGCTCGCCTCGAGGTTGAAGCCGAGGTTGCGCCAGGGGACGTAGGCGACGCCCATCAAGCCGTGGAAGTGCAGGCTCAGCTCGCGCTCCTCGGGCTCGACGAGATCGGCGATGAGCCCCAGCCCCAGGCCGAGCCCCGTGTACGGCCGAATCTCGCGCTGATGGAAGAGCACGTACTTGAGCCCGAAGGTGACCGGCACCAGCGAGAAGGTACCCTTCGGCTCGCCTTCCTCCGAGGCGCGTCCGACCGCCAGGCCGGCCTCCAGGTACACGAGCAGGTAGCGGCGCAGGTAGTAGTCGACCTCCAGATCGAACCGCAGCGTGAAGGTGTCGATGTTGAAGCCCTTGAGCGCCGCGATGGTGTTGCCGAGCTTGAGGTTCAGGTGCGCGACCGGATCGTCCGAGCCCTCGAGAGTCACGTCGAAGATGCGCGACTCCTTCAGGCCGACCGCGTCGGCGAGCTGGTCGCCCACCCGGTCTGCCGCCCAGGGGAAATCAATCTCTTCGGGCGCGGGCTCGCGCACCCGCGCGATCCCCTCGCCGGTGCGCGCGTCGGCGATGGAGGCGGTCAGCAGGAACTCCTTGCCGAACTTGTCGAGCCGGCCCTGCACGACGTAGCGCGTCTCGAGCGCCTGCCCGACCTCGACCACGCACTCCGGGCGGAGACAGTCGCGAAGCCGCTCGGCCTTCTCGCGCAGCGTGCCCCAGGCGTTCTCGGGGCCGATGACGTGGGCGTCCGGCCGCTGCGCGATGCGCTGGCCGATGAGCGCGGCGACCGAGAGCGCCTCGGTCTGCAGCTCGGGCTCGTTGGTGGCGAGCTCGAGGACCACGAAGGAGACTTCGGAGGGGTTCGCCGGCGCAGCCTCGCCCTGCTCAGACTTCTCAGCCCGGTCGTCCTGAGCGCCGAGGTGACCAGCGGAAGCCTTCGAGTCGAGGGATTCGCCGGCTTGCGCCTCGACCTCGACGGGGACGAGAGCCTTTGAGGCCACGCCCATCCCCGCGGAGGCAGGCGCGGCCGACTGCGGGATCTGGGGGTCTTTCGCCTCGTCGCCGCGGCCATCCGGAGCGTTCAGGCAACCAGCGGAAGCCTTGGAGTCGAGGGACTCGCCGCGTCGCTCCGCGCGCTGATCGGGCAGCGCGCGGGCCGCTTGGCCCGCCAACGACGGCCGGGCAAGCAGAAGACCCGTCAACAGCACGCCCGCGAGCATCGCCGCCCGTCGACCAGACCAACCTTCCATCCGGCTTCTCGCTCCTTTCGGCGGCTATCATGCATACGATTTTGGACAGGTCCAGCCTCGCTTGGTCGAGACGCAAGAGCCGCGCTGGGACTGTTTGTCGCCCAGCGCGGCTCTCGGGGACCGCGGCTCCGGCCCTGTAGCTGCGGCCCTGGTTCAGGTCTGAGGAGCCGGCGAGAACGCCGGCCCCTGCCCCGCCGCCGTCGCGAGGAGGACGAGAGGGCTCTTGGCCGCTGTTCGACTCTTCCGTGATGGCGGACGGTGCCTGAAGCCCGGCGAGACCGTAGCCTTGCGCCAAACAGCAGGTCAACCAGCGGGCTCGACGGTAGGCATGCCGCCGGTACCCGCGAACGCGCCCCCGGGCTATCCTGCGCAGCCTCTTCAGCGCATGAGCCACTCCGGTCCGATAGGCGCCCCGATCGCCGCGCCCACCCCGTCCTTCTGGCCCTCGCGGCTCGCCGCCGCGGCGGTCGCCGGCGGCCTGCTCGCCGTGGTCCAGGCCAAGGTCGCCCGCCCGATGCTGCTCGCCGAGCGCTTCCTGCCCGGCGCGGGCTGGATCGAGCTCGCGCTCCTCGCGGCCTACGCGGGCTGGCTCGCCGGCAAGATGCAGGACGCGCGCGCGAGCGCGACCTGGCGCCGTCGGGTCTGGCTGCTCTTCTCGGTGGTCTTCTTCGGCCAGCTCCTGCTCGGCCTGGCGGGCTGCGAGCGCTTGCTGATGACCGGCAAGCTGCACCTGCCCATCCCCGCGCTCATCGTCGCCGGGCCGCTGTATCGGGGCGAGGGCTTCTTCATGCCCACCCTCTTCCTGACGACCCTGCTGCTCGTCGGGCCGGCCTGGTGCAGCCACCTCTGCTACATCGGCTCGTGGGACCTTGTCGCCTCGCGCAAGCAGCGCCGGCCCCAGCTCTTGCCGCGGTGGCGCGGCCCCGCGCGGGCGGGAATCCTCGCGCTCGTCGCCGCCGCCGCGCTCGGTCTGCGGCTGCTCGGCGCCGGGCCGGGCGTCGCGCTCGTCGCCGGAGCGGCCTTCGGCCTGGCGGGCGTGGCGGTGATGCTGCTCTTCTCGACGCGCACCGGCGCGATGGTCCACTGCACGGTCTTCTGTCCCATCGGCCTGCTCGCGACCACGATAGGCAAGCTGTCGCCGTTCCGGATGCGCATCGCCCCAGGCTGCAGCCGCTGCAACGCCTGCAGTCGCGCCTGCCGCTACGACGCTTTGCGGCCCGAGCACATCGCCAAGAGCCGGCCCGGCCTGTCATGCACGCTGTGCGGCGACTGCGTCGCGGCCTGCCACTCGCGGAGCATCGAGTACCGCTTCCTCGGCTTGCCGGCCCGCCGGGCGCGCGCCGTCTTCATCGTGCTGGTCGCGGCGCTCCACGCCGTCTTCCTCGGCGTCGCGCGGATCTGATTCCGCCCCGAGGAAGGGAGCGCCTGCATTCGCGCTGCCTCGAAAGAGCTGGCGAGCCACGGGGCGTTTTGGCGAGCCGACGCTTTCGAAAGCAGCACGCCGGCCCGGTCTCCATCGCACCGACGCGAACAGGCCGCACACACGCCTCCGAGGAAGCCGGAAAGTCGCCGACGCAGGCTGCAACCAGCTCGTTCGACTCCTCGGAGTCGCCTCCGCCTGGTTTCAACCTGATCGGCGTGTCCCGGGAGTCGCCGCATCAGGATGCAACCAGCTCGCTCGACTCCGCGGAGTCACCTTCGCCTGATTTCAACTTGATCGGGGGGTGTCCCGTCAGTCGCCGAGGCAGGATGCAACCAGCTCGCTCGACTCCGCGGAGTCACCTTCGCCTGATTTCAACTTGATCGGGGGGTGTCCCGTCAGTCGCCGAGGCAGGATGCAACCAGCTCGCTCGACTCCGCGGAGTCACCTTCGCCTGGTTTCAACCTGATCGGGGGGTGCCCCGGGAGTCGTGGAACCAATCCGCAAGGTTGAGCGCCATACCCCGTTCTCCAGAGCGGTCGATGGCGCCGCCCCCACTCTTCGCCGCTTCGATGCCTTCGACAAATAGGCCCGGCCCCCGAGAACCAGGGACCGGGCCTTCGATGCTGCCTCGTACTCGATTTGCGGCCGGGCGCACTGCTGTGCGCCCCTACCGACCTTCCACCGAACCGGCCGGATGCATTGCCCTGCGCCCCTACCATCCGGCCGGGCGCACTGCCCTGCGCCCCTACCGACCTTCCACCGAACCGGCCGGGCGCACTGCTGTGCTGTGCACCCCTATCGGCTGCCGCGGTAGTAGTCGACCGCCGGCGCGAAGACCGAGGCGCCGGGGATGCGCCCGGTGAACGCGGTGCCATCGGTCGAGCCGAGCGCCTCGGACTGGAACGTGCCCGCGCCCGCGGCGCGGAAGTAGACCCGCACCTCGGCGACGCCCGAGACGTCGGTGACGGTGGCGCTGATCGCCACACCGGCTGCGGCCGGCTGGCCGTTCGCGACCGGCTGGTGGACGATGACCGGCCCGACCTGATCGCCTGTGCCCACCGCGACGACGAAGGGCGCGGCCTGGCCCTGCGCGGGCAGCGTCGAGACGTTCGAGGCCGCCGAAGCGTCGGTCGCCTCGAGGTAGTACGAGACCGAGGGCGCGATGACCGCGGGGAACCGGTCCCGCCCGGCGCGGCCGTCGCCATCCAGGCCGTCGTCAGCGATCCGTCCGGCGTGGCGAGCGTGCGGCTCTACTTCAAGCCGGCCAGCGGATCCTAGACCTCGGTCGCGCTCGCCCAAACCGCGCCCGACTGTTCAAGACCTCCGGCGACACCTGGCAGGGCGAGATCCCCGGCGGCTCGGTCACCACCGCGGGCGTCGAGTACTACCTCGCGGCCGTCGACTTGATCGCCGGGCCCGAGGCATCGTCCTGGACCACGGTGAAGGCGTACGGCGAAGAGCTGCCGGCCGCCGGCGAGGTCGCGCGGTTGGCGGCAGGCGCGGAGGTTGAATGGGCGGGCATCACGCCATCCGTCGGTTCCCCGAGAAAAGGTTGGTTGGGAAACGGAGCCAACCACGGACATCGACCTTGGAGCGGCGGGGCCCGAGCCCCGGGGCGCTTCCCGCCTCCCGGGCGCCCGGTCTACTCTCTCGCGGCGCGGGCGGGGGCTCGAGGAGGGATGAGCAGATGGCCAGGATCCTGGGAGTCGGCGTCGCGACCGTGGACACCATCGTCGTCGTCGACGGCTTTCCGCGCGAGGACTCGAAGGTGCGCGTCCTCGAGCGGCGGGTGCGCCGGGGCGGCAACGCGGCGACCGCGCTGACGGTGCTCTCCGACCTTGGCCACGAGTGCCGCTTCGCCGGGGTTCTCGGCGACGACCCCGAGGCCGAGCTCATCCGCGCCGACTTGAGAGCCGCCCGCGTCGACGCCTCCGGCTGCCGCGTCATCCCCGGGGCCCCTACCCTGACCGCCGAGGTGATCCTCAACCGCGCGACCGGGTCGCGCACCATCCTCCACCACCGCGCACTGCCGGAGCTCGGCTACGCGGACTTCGAGCGGCTGGAGCTCGAGAGCCTCGACTGGGTCCACTTCGACGGCCGCAATGCCGCGCAGACGCGGCGGATGCTCGAGCTTGTCCGGGCCCGCCGCCCCCGGCTGCCGCGGTCGGTCGAGATCGAGAGGAACCGGCCGGGAATCGAGACCCTCTTCGCGCACGCCGAGGTGCTCATCTTTTCGCGCTCGTTTGCCGACGAGTGGTCCTTCTCCAGCCCGCGCCCGTTCCTCGAGCACGTGCGCCGCCTCAGCGCCGAGCCGCATCTCGTCTGCGCTTGGGGCGAGGAGGGCTCCTTTGCCCTCGGGGTCGACGGGCGCTTCCACTTCGCGCCGGCGCTTCGGCTCGAGCGGGTCGTCGACAGCCTGGGCGCGGGCGACACCTTCAACGCCGGGCTCATCGACGGCCTGTTGAAGACGGCCGACCTGCGCACCGCCCTCGAGCTCGCGAATCGGATCGCGGGCCTCAAGTGCGCGCAGGAGGGGTTCGCGGGCCTCGCCGCGAAGGCGCGACAGACGGCAGCGTGAAACGCGTCGAAGAACCCGCTCGAGCGATAGCCGTCTCGGCAGGCACGTGGCCGCTTGCCCGGCGCGAAGTCCCGGCTTGCGGTCAGAAGACGTTCACGTCCACGCGCAGCGTCACCTCGGCCTCGAGCGTCGTGTCCGACTCGGGCTGGCGTCCGGTGCCCTCGACCTCGATGGACATGGAGGGCGCGGAGACGAACGGCGCGAGCTCGACGTCCTCGAGATCGAAGACGAGCACCGGGTTGGGCGCGCGCAGGTCGAGCTTGTCGATGCCGTCCTTCTTGGCCACGAGCGCCCGCTTGCCGTCGGCGGCCGCGTAGAACCGCAGGCTCTCGAGAAAGCTGAAGTCCTGGTCCGACGGCGAGGCGATCTTCAACGTCAGGCGGGTCACCTTGACCGAGTCGACATCCGACTTGTCGACGCCCTGGTTCTCGAACTCCTGGTTGCTGCTGAAGTCGAGGTTGGTGAGCCCCTCGAACGGCGCGAAAGCCGGCAACAGCTTCAGCAGGCCGGGCGCGCCGTCAACCTTGGTGCTGCCCTGGACGGTGGTCTCGAAGGTGTCGACGCCGCAGGAGAGGAGGAGCAGTGGCGAGAGAATGGCGAGGAGGCGCTTGGAGCTCATGCAGGCCACGATACTCCGAGCGCGAGGAAAGAATCTCTTCTTGGGGCCGAACCAGTCGCCATCACGAGCGCCAGGTCGCACGGCCACCTCGCTCCTCATTCGTCGGCCCCACCGTCACTCAGCGGGGTCCCACGTCGCGTCTTGCTCGGACAAGCGGGCTCGCCGGACGCACTCGTTCGTGGTGTCGCGCTGGAACGGGGCGCAGGCGAGCGGCCTGAAGATGTGTCGAAGAATCCTTCGAGCGAAATGCCGGGCAGCCCGAGCCCCTCGGCAGGCTCGGGGCAGCCTGAAGTCGCGGGCCCGACTCCGCCTCCCTCGATCCTCGGGAGGCCACGCTCGGGAGTGAGCGGGTGGCGAGCCGAGGTTGGGGTGATTTCGCGACAGACCTTGAGGTAGCGGGCGCCGGCCTGAGGTATCGGGGCGAGCGGCTCTTGTTGCCTCGGGCTCCATCCGAAACGAAAAAAGGGGCTGGCCTCTGCTGGCCAACCCCTTGGTTTTCCTAGTGGGCGATGCTGGTTTCGAACCAGCGACCCCTGCCGTGTGAAGGCAGTGCTCTACCGCTGAGCTAATCGCCCGCTTTTCTTCAACCTCACAGCCACAGCGGGCGCGGAATATGCCAAGCCGAGCCGTCGAGTGTCAAACGAAAACTCGACCGCCTGCCTGACCGGCCTCTCCTACTCCCTGCCCGCCGACAGCTCCTTCGCCAGCAGATCGGTCACGTTGCCGACGACGTCGGTGAGCGCCTCGCGGTAGGCGCCGTCGCGCAGCTCGACCACGTCGAGAGCTTCGGCCTCGGGGTCTGCGGTCTGGTCGATGTCGAACGGCGCCTTCCACAGCGTCGAGCCGTCGAGCAGGAACATCCGCGCGTTGCCCCGGGCAAACAGCGCCGTCTTGCCCGCGGCGCGGCGCACGCCGTGGCTCTCGACCACGACCTCGAGGACCGAGTTGGAGCCCCGCTTTGCGAGCAAGCGGTAGTCGGGCGGACCCGAGCGGTCGTCGACGAGGAGCCAGTCGAGCGAGGTGGCCACCTCGATCGATGGCATCGCGGTCGACCAGGGAGGCGTCGGTGGCAGCCGGCTCACGAGGGCGGCGCGGATCCGCTCCTCGAGCTCAAAGCCCCCGACCTGCTGAGCGAGCTGCGCGGCGAGTGCAGCGTCGGCCTCCTTCGGCGAGAGCTCTGGATAGGCGCGACCTTCGTCCGAATCGACGCGGGCGACGTCCACCTCGGCGGCTTCGACCACGCGGACGACGATCGCCAGACGCCGCACCTCCTGCAGCGACTGGGGATTGAGCGGCTTGTGCGCGCAGGCGCACACCAAGCTCGCCGCCACGCCAACCAGCGCGGCGAGCCGGAAGGGGCTCGAGGTCAACATGCCAAGTGTGTTCTCCATAGGGTTCCCCGCTCGGCTTCTCAAAAAAACGGGCACAGCCTAACACGCGCGGCGAGGCCGGAAGAGGGCGTCGACGAATCGGCGCGGTCGCACCGAACCAGCGCGACTCCTTCCAAATTCGGACCACGAGCAGCCTCGCGCGCGAGCGGCGCGGCCTCGGTCTGGGCCGAACGAGAAGACCAGACGGCCAAGCCCCTAGATGGCTGTTGGCGGCCGCAGGCGGGGCGGTCGATGGCGGGTCGGCGGCGACCACGGTCGCCTGCCATGCACCGGAGCGCCAGCGAAGGGGCGCCTCGGCCTCTGTCTCGAAGCGCCTGCTTCCGAAAAAGAAAGCCCGAGGAGCGCGCGAACCTGCGCTCCTCGGGGAAGAGGTTTGCCCGGCATCATCTTGGTTCTGCGTGGAGCCCTCCTTTCGTTTTGGTTTGCTTGCGGCTGTCGGCCTCGTCACCTCCTTTGCCTTCGGTTGATTGCGTCCGATCCTTGGAGAGAGGGGGCAGCAGAGCTCGAAGGTAGATCTCGCGCTGCTGGCCGCGTCGCAATCGACGCCGAGCCATGCTTCGCGGCCGTGATTCGGCGAAGACGTTGGCCGGAGCAGCGACCGGAATTGGGAGTTCGGTAAACCATGAAGCACCTGTCCAGAGTTCGCCCTGCCGCCATTTCATGGTCCGTGCCGAACGCTCATCGCCCGTGAAGTCGCAGGGTTAGGCCCCGCGCGAGAAGGGTCACAGCGAACCGGTGGGGTTGAAAAACACCCCTTCGAACCCCCTGCCCCTTCGTGCCTGAAGCCCTGGGACGACAGGCGCTCCGGGCGGGCTTGGAACATCGCTTCGACGGGGTGTTTCCAGCGCGCGCAAGGTCCTGGTGCGCGATGAGAGCACGCACTTCGTCGCGGCCAGCCCCGGCCGGCCTTTGCGCTCGCCCGTCTTCCAAGGCAGCATCTCCAGGCTCTCGAACCCACCCCACCAAGCTCGCCCCCCCCCTGCCGTCCCGCTCGCTCAGGAGAAACCGCGATGGCCCACGACGACCTCGACTACGAGCTGCTCGAGAAGCTCAAGTGGCAATCTGCCGCATCCGCGGACGAGGTCGTCCGGCTCCTCGAAGACGCGCAGCGAAACAAGGAGCCGGCTGCCGACAAGGCTCCCGCCAAGTCTTCGACTCCGCGCGAGGACTTGCCCGCCAAGTCCCGCGCCATCTGCAATGAGCTGGCGCGCGAGGCCCAGACCGTGTGGGCCCAGCCCGGCGAGGCCCAGAGCTCGGCGGTCGTAGGCCTCGCCGAGCGCCTCGCCGACGCGGGCTTCTTCTGCTTCGGCTTCTGCGACCATCCACTCGCGGCCGTGCGGATGCTGCGGTTGCTGCTGCGCTACGAGGACGTCATCCCCGAGGACACGATGCGCGGCGCGCTCCTGATCCTGCCGGGGACGGTCGAGCCGCATCCCGAGCTCGTCGCGCTCGTCTGCGAGCTCGCCGAGTCGGGAAACAGCGCGCTGCGCTTCAGCTTCCGCCTCGCCAAGGTCACCGAGGAGGCGCGCTTTCGCCCGGTCTTCGTCGAGGCTGCCCCCCGGCTCGCGCGCGTTCTCGAGCAGTCCGAGAGGACCGCCTCGCGGGTCATCGCCGCCGAGCTGCTCGGGGCGGCGCGCTCGCCTCTCGCCACGCAGGCGCTGCGGGCCGCGCTGCGCTCGAGGCGCTTGGCCGTTCGTGAGGCGGCGCTCAACGCGCTGCTCTCCTACGATTCGCCCGGGCTGACCGACGAGGACGTCCGCTTCCTGCTCGAGGACGCGGTGGAGCACGGGCTGCCCGACGACTGCCTCACCTCGGACGTCGCCTACAACTACGCGCTCGATCTCGAGCAGGCCACCGTCGCCGTGCATCCGCCCGGCGGCTTCGAGCCGCTCGTGCAGCTCGCCCGCGGCGAGGCGCCCGCGAGCAGGGGCTACAACGACATGCTCGACGAAGGATGGGCCCTGGTCACGCTCGCCGCGGCGTATCCGGAGAGGTCCATCCCGCTCGTCGACGCCGCCCTGCGCAACGCCCGGTTGTGGAGGAGGCGTGAGGCGGTCGAGGCCAGCGAGCGGCTGCCGTGGGAGCTCGCCCGGCCGCGCCTGTTGCAGGCGGCCAGCGACGGCGCGCGGAGGGTCGCTGAACGAGCCCGCGAAGCCTGGCGCAACCTGCAGCACGCGCCCTGTCCTGTCGCGGAGACCGACGGGCTCTGTCTCGAGCTGCTCGAGGGCCCCCCCTCGGACGACCTCCTGCTGCGGCTGGCGGTCATGCGCGGGGACGCCGACGAGGCGAAGCGCAAGCTTTTGCCGCTCCTTATCGAGGAGGCGCCCTCGCGCGAGGCGCTGGTGCTGGTGCTGTTCGCGATGCAGGACCACGCCACGTTGTGCACCGGCACCGACTCGCTCCTGCCCTCGCAGCCGCACGAGCGCGGCGCGCTGCTGGTGGAGCGTTTTGGCGCGCCGGCCATCGAGGGCCTGGTGTGGCTCGGCCTGCGACAGCCCCACGGCTACGACAGCGGCTTTGACCAGCTCGAGGCTCTCTCGAGCCGCGCCGACTTGCCAACGGAGAGCCGCGACCGGCTGCGGGAGCTCGCCGCGGGCGCCTTCCGCGAGCTGGTCCCGGAGGAGCGCGACGGGCCGCTGGCGCTGCTGGCGAACCTGGGAGCGCCCGCGGATCTCTTCCCCGCCTTGCTCGACCTGGTGGTGCGCGAGGTGCCTCGCCACCATTGGAAGGCAGCAAAGGCGCTGGGCAAGAGCCCCGAGGCCGAAGAGCCGGTGGTGGCCTCGCTGCGCGAGGCTGTCGAAACCCGCGACTGGCAGCGGGTCCAGGTCCTGGGCGAACTGGCGGCGTTCACGCGCTGGGAATCGGCGCGCGCTCCTCTGCTCCAATTCGTCCGCGAGGCCCCGGCCGACGACGAGGTCGCCGCCCGGGCGATAGTCGAGCTCGGCCTCTACCTGTGGCACGCAGGCTGGATCGTGGAGGGCGAGGCCTGGGAATGGCTCGAAGAACCCGGGCTGCCCCGCTTCGTGATCCCCGCGCAGCATCTTCGGCCGAAGGAACCCGAGGCTCTCGCGCGGGTTCACGCCGCGCTCGAGGCGGCCCTCGGCTCGCCGGCGCTCGGCGGCCGTTCGGCCGGCGTCGCTGCCAACGAGCTCGTCTACGAAGAGAAGATCGAGCCCGACTCACCCGAGCTGCTCCGCGCTCTGCGCGCGGCCCCGCTCGACCTTCGCTGCGAGATCCTCGCCGCGCCCGCCTTCCATACCGAGTGGATCGACGGGCCGGTCCCTCAAGCGACCCCGGGGCTGCAGAGGTTCTGGCGAGCCGAAGGGCGCCGCCCACGCCACCGGATGACCGAGGAGGTGCGGGCCGAGGTCCTGCGCGCCTTCGCCGATCCGGCGGTCGCCCATGAGGAGGTGTGGAAGCTCGCGGACGTGCTCGCCGCCACCGACGAGGGACGAGCGCTGCTGCTGCGAGCGCGGGCGGATTGCCCGTCGCGGGAGGTGCGCGACGAGATCGCCAGCGCCTGCAAGGCGCCACCGGAGGGCGCCGACTATTGGGAAGGGACTTGCGAGGAGTAGCGCGTGGGCTCGATGGCCCGGGCGGCAGCGGCAGGAGATCCCGGCCGCTGCTGCCTCGGCGCCGCGAGCCAGGGCCGGCGCGGCGGCTTCGCGGCCCGGGCTTTCGGGACGCGTCCCCCGCGACCTGTCGGGCGGTCGCGGCCTGCCGGCGATGATCGCTCTTGCCCCGCCGCGGCAACCAACTCGGCAAAGCGTCTTCCGAGGAGGTTGCCGTGGCCCAGCCTGCCGTCCCGATCACCGAGCCCGCGACGGCGCTCGAGTCGCTCCTCGCGCAGGCGCGGAGCCACGACCTCGCAGCCTTCCAAGCGCTCTATCGGCTGACGTACCACGAAGCGCTCCGGGCGCTCGGGCACCTCGTCGATGCAGGTCAGATCGAGCGGGCCGTCGAGCAAACCTACCTCGCGCTGCTCGCCCCGCGGCGCCCGCCCGCTCCCGACGCCTCGTTCCGCAGCCTCTTCCAGAAGGCCGTGGTGCACGTGGCGCTCGGCCAGCGCCGCTTTCGGCGCAGCGCCCACGACAGCCCGCTGCACGGCTACCTGCGACTTCTCTCGCCTCGCCAACGCGTCGTCTTCGTCCTTCGCGAGATCCTAGGTTCGACCGCAGAGGAGACCGCCGACGCCACCGGCTTTCACCCGCAACGGGTCGAACGGTCGCTCATCTCGGCGCGGCGCGCCGTCGCGGCTGCGGCGCGCAGATCCGAAGCCCTTCCGCTCACCCCGCATGACGTCGGCAGGCTCTGGGCCCGAGCCGCCCGCGAGCTCGATGCCGAGGACGAGGCGCTCCTCTCCGCGCACCTCGAGGACTGCCCCGAGTGCCGCGACGATCTCGCGCTCGTCGAATCGCTCCGGGCCGCGGCCGTCGACTCGGCCGCAGAGCTTCCGGAGGCGCCCCCGGCGCAGCTCGAGCAGCGCCTCGCCCGCAGGTTCGAGAGGCCCGATGCCCGCGCCGCGGCACTTGGGCCGCGAAGGGCCTGGAGGCTGGCGCCAGCGATCGCTGTCGGGGTCGTGCTCGCGCTCCTGGGGTTCCGGGCCCTGCCCTCCGCCTCTACCGAAACCGCTCTGCGCTTGACGCCACCTGCCGCAGCCCCGCGACAGCAGGAGCCCTCCCCACCGCCGCCGACGATCGCCGCCGCGGAAAGAGCCGACGAGGGTGCCGTCGACTCGGTCGATGAGCCTCCCGCGGCGCTCGAGCCGCCTCCGGCCCCGTCATCTGGTCTCGCCGTCGTCGAGCTTCCGGGAGCGAGCCGGCTCGGACTCGAGGGCGACAGCCGGGTGCGGTTGACGAACGGCTCGGGGGTTCGACTCGAGCGCGGACGGGCGGTCGTGCAGGCGTCAGGCGCGGTCGAGGTCTCGACCGGAGGCTTCTCGGTTCGAGGCCGCGCGAGCCGCTTCCTCGTCGTCCAGATTCGCGGCGGAGTCGAGGTCGCGGTCGCGCGCGGCAGGGTCCAGGTCGAACGGCCCAACGCCCTGCCGATGCTCGTCAACCCGGGCCAGCGGGTCGTCTTCTCGAGCGGCAGCCCCCGCACGACCCGGGCCAGCCTGACGGCGCGCGACAGGGCGCTGCTCGAACAGCTCGGCAACGGTGCGCGCACCACGCGGGGCGGGCCGCCGGCTGCCTGAGGTCGATGCGAGAGCCCTGCGGCGAGTGCGCAGCCGATAGGGCGGCTCGCTTGCGTGCTCGGCGCCGGTGAGGCCCTGCTTAGCCTGGTTGAAGAGGACCCGCGGCCCGAACAGCGAGGCCCAGCATCCGTCGGCCCTTCAAAGACGAGGTCTTCGCCGCCGCGGACACCGGAGCGCAAGTCGCCCGACGGCGACCCGTCAGCGCGCAAGCCGGGCGATGACGCCCTTGATCTCTTCGTTGCTGAAGATCCGCTTGCTTACGCACAGCTCGATGAGCCCGCGAAGGACCTTGCTGGTCTTCTCAAGGTCCGCGTGCAGCCCGCTGAGATAGGCGGCGACCGCGGGAGGAACGGCGGCGGCGACCTCGGCCGGCAGCTCCGGCCTCGCGGGGCTCGCTGCCGGAACGGGCATGGCAGCCGAAGGGGCCGCCGCCGGCGAGGGGGACGACCCGGTGGGGCTCGCGCGGGGCTGAGGATCCCAAGGGTGCGGCGTCGGTTTGCGCGCGGCCGCGACGGCCGCTGGAGTCGGCGCGCGAGGCACGGGGAACGCGGCTGGCACCGGCGGCGAGGCGTAGGCAGGAAACGGGGCCGGCGTCGGGCGCGAGGCGGGGACGTCCAGGCCGTTGCCCTGCATGTCCGTCACGTCCATCGGCTCGAGCGCGGCGTTTGGCGTTGGCCGGCGCGAGACGCTCCCCTGCGAGCCCGGGGGCATCTGGTTCCTGTAGTGCCGGTAGATGGAAGCAACGATTTCGCGCTCGCCCGCCACCGAGGTGCGCACCCGGCAGCCACAGCGTGCGGCGATGGTGTCGGCGACCTCGATGTCGCAAGGGTCGGCCATCGCGACCCAGAGGGTCTTGCCGTTGTCCCGCAGCGCGTACGGGAAGACGCCCTTCTCCTCGGCGAAGGCGACCTCGACCTTGGCGAGCGCCGACGGGTCCTTGGGCATCATCCCGAGGTTGATGCGCTGGAGGCCGCACGCCTTGGCCAGCGCGTCGGCGACCGCGCCCTCCTCGGCGAATCCCATTTCGACGATGTGCTTGGCGAGTCGCCCGCCCCACTGGTTCTGCTTGGCCATGGCCGAGCGCACCTGCAGCTCGTCGACCAGCTTTGCCCTCAGGAGGACTTCCCCTACGCGCGAGCTCATCGTCTGCCTCCTTATCGCCCCTCCAAGTCGCTCAACCTGCCGCCCGCGCTCTTCGCGAAAACCGAGCGTTCGACCGCCCTGACTTCATAACCGGGCGCCCTGCAATTTGTTCCTCGGGTGGCGTTCTTCGTCACCCGAGGCCTCGGCCCGAGGAGTCGAGTTTTCGGGCACTTGCGTCGGCTTTCCGAGGAACGCCCGTCGCCCAATCTGTTCAGAAGCAAGCCTCTGCAAGTTGCTTGCCCTTCCCTGCCGTCGCCGAGGCGGCCTCCCGGCGACCCGGCATTCAGGGCGCGTGTGCCCCGTACACCTTCGTCCTGCTCGGCGGCCTGTGCGAACCGGGCCCCCGAGCCTTCGCGAAAAACGCCAGGGAATTCGCCCTCATCGCCGCAAGTCGGGCGTGCTCCGGCTTCGACTGAGGGCCCGCCGGAGCGCTGCGCCCAGGCGCATGGCTTGGGGCAGCGTGCCGATCCGCGGGCCCCGCGCACTCGGAGCGCGCGAGGGCGCCTATGGCAAAGCGATCAGGCGCCGCACGGGGCGCGCTCCAAACCAGGAGGAGCCGGTCGCTGGTAGCGCCGCAGACGGCCGCGAAGCTCCCGACACGTCCCGGCTCCTGAGTTCGTTCCGGGCCAACAGCCGGGACCGCAAGTGGCCGAGTTCACAGGCGGGGCGCCGAAGCGCTTCGTCCACAACGAGTTTGGGAGGCCAATCCGCGACTCCCTCGACTCCGCGGCTCGCCGCTGGTCGCCTCTACGCGGGGGATGACCGGGTTGTGCCCAAGCCGCTTGGACGGGGCCGGAAAAAAAACTCTGGGGCTTCAGCCCCGAGAGCCGCGCAGGTTCTCCACATCCCCGGCGACGATTCGCCGCACCTCGCCCGAGTCCTCGCGCAGCAGCAGCGCGCCGTCGAGGTCGAGACCGACCGCCTCGCCCTCCATGCTCTGGCTCTCGAGATTGACCCGGACCCGCGCGCCGAGGGTCGAGGAGAGCTCCGACCACCGGGCGCGAACCGGCTCGAAGCCCTCGCGCGCATGCACCTCGAGCCAGCGCTCGAGCCGCGAGAGCATCGCCGACAGGACCTGCGCCCTGTCGAGCTCGCGCCCGAGCGCTTCTTTGAGGCTGGTCGCCACGGCGCTCAGCTCCGGGGGCAGCTCTTCGGGGTTCAGGTTCACGTTCACCCCGACCCCGAGCACGACGAAGCCGACCTTGCCGTCCACCCCGCTCATCTCGGTGAGGATGCCGCCGACCTTGCGCCCCTCGATCTGCAGATCGTTGGGCCACTTGATGACCACCGGCGCGCCCAGGTCGCGCAGCGCCTCGCAGAAGGCCACCGCCGCGACCAGTGTCAGCTCGGGCGCGTGGCGCGGCTCGAGCTGGGGCCTCAGGAGGATCGACGCGTAGAGGTTCGCCCCCGGAGGCGAGACCCAGCCTCGACCCCGGCGGCCGCGCCCGCTCGTCTGCCGGTCGGCGATGACGACGTGCCCATGCGCCAGCCCCTCGCTGCCGAGCCGGTGCGCGACGTCGGAGGTCGACCCGGTCTCGTCGAGGCAGGTCAGCGAACGGCCGAGCTGCCGGGTGTCGAGCGCGGCCCGCACGTCATCGGTCGTCAGGGGACGCATCGCACGCATCGGTAGCCTCCCTTCAGGTGAAAACTCGCGACCTCTTCAGGTTTGGCCTCACCCGGGCCCGGCTTGGGCGGGTTCAGCGGGTCCGCTCAGGCGCTACTGCAGCTTGCGCGCGGTCAGCTCGATGCGCGCCTGCGGCAGCTCGCGGTCGCCGTCGCGGAGCATCGTCGCCATCCGCACGATGCCGACCCCCGGGGCGAAGGTCCATTCGTTGAGCATCTCGCGGCGCTGGTCGATGCGGTTGGTCCCGCGCACCAGGATGCAGTCCTGGAAGGAGCCGGCCGGCGTGCTCACGGTGAAGCCCGTGTCGGCGATCTCGTAGCGCTCGGTCGAGGCCACGCTGAGGATGGAGGTCCAGCTATGGCCCCGCTTGATGGGGTCTTGAAGCAGGTAGCGCTTGTCGTCGCGCAGGCCGCTCGAATCGAGGCGCATCCGCCCGTTGGCGTCGTCGACGAAGTACCCCTCGCGCACCCCGGTGATGGTGATCGTCTTCTCGACCGGCTGGCCCATCACCTTGCCCGCGTAGGTCCACTGGTTGCCGATGGCCAGCGGCTGGAAGTCGGCGGCGCGGTACTTGGGCGGCGGCTCGACGATGGTGGCGTTCTTGGCACAGGCGACAAGGCCCAGCGCGGCGAGCGCGGCGAGGCGGACCAGACGGCGGGTGTGCATACGGGCTCTACTCCTCGGGTTTCTCATCGAAGGCGGGAATCTTATCAGGACTGTCGACGGCCGCACGTTCGTGCATGCGCCTCTGCGCCGCCTGGGCCGCGCGGCGGACCGACTCGTTCGGATGCCCGGAGCTCAGAGTGAACAGGTAGCCCTCGGCATCCGGCCCGCCTATCGAGGCGACGACCTCGACCAAGGTGAGCAGGAACTGGGTGTCGCGGTTGCGGGTCATCTCGATGAGCGCCGAGACCGCGCGCGGGTCGCCGATGGCGCCGAGCGCGCCGACGGCCCGCAGCGCCACCTCGCGGTCGGCGTCGGAGAGCCGCTCGATGAGCGCGGGGACCGCCTCCACGCTGCGGCGCTCGGAGAGGGCCCGGACGGCGAAGTCGCGCACCCGCGGATCGCTCGAGGCCAGGTCGGCGATGAGCTTCTCGTCGCTCTTCGCCAGGGAGGCGAGCTGGATCTCCTCGCCCTCGATAGCCTGCGAGAGCGCCTGCGCCAGCGCCCGGCGGAAGGCGGGGATCCGCTCGGTCGGATCGGTCGAATTGAAGGTCGAGCGGCCCATCCCGGTGGCCTTCCAGCGCTCGAACTGGCCTGCCTTCCACAGCTCCATGGTCACGCCCACCTCGGCCTTGACGATGGCGTCGTCCTCGTCGCCGAGGGCCTCGCGGGTGAAGGCGACATCGAGCTTGCACAGCAGCGGTTCCCGGTCGCTTGGCGGCTGCTTGCCCTCGGCGAGAGCGACGAAGCGCTGTGACTCGACGAAGGCCTCGAGCAACGCCTGCCGCAGCCCCTCGGCGTCGAGGTCGAGGGCGGGGTTGTCCTTCAGGGTCGTATCCGAGAGGCGGATCTGGCCGACGTACCAGGGCTCGGGCTTTGAGCCCCTTTTACACCCGACGCAGGCGAGCAGTGCCAAGAAGGCGAGAATTTTCGAGTAGTTCCGCACGCGGTCCGACCTTATGGCCCGCGACTGGAGACCGTCAATAATGGGATCCATGCGGATCACGATAAGCAGCGAGCGCGGGCATCACCGATTGCTGGGCGGACGAACGGCCGATGCCCGGGTCGCCCTGTGCAAAGGCCCGTCGGCAGAGGTCGACGGTGAGGCCGGATGCGGGCGAGCATCAACGCGGCCCGGCAGTCGGATGGTTGATGCCCGCGTACGAGCCGACGCGGAGACTCCAGCAGATCGGTGAGCGAATCGGCGCGCCGCAAGCGCGGTTGCTGGAGGCGACTGCACCTTTGGCCTGGATTTCAAGGCTTGCAGTCGGCCAGGGCCGCGAGCCCCACCCGGACAACGTCCGCTGGGGGAGCGGCGATGGCCCAACGCCTTTTGCGCAAGCGGCACTCACCACAAGCCGGGGACGAGGCGAAAGCGCACGCGCGAGGCGTAGTCCCGGTAGCCGGACAGCTCGTCGCGCAGGGTCCGGTCCTCGAGCGCGGTGCGCAGCGCGATCCAGCCGACCACCGAGAACGCCGGCACAAACGCGCTCCACGACAGCAGCAAAAACGGCGTGCCGAGCGCCCAAAGCGCGAGCCCGACGTAGCCCGGATGGCGCACCCGGCGATACGGGCCGACGTCGATCACGCGGTGGTCACGCTCCTTCTGGATTCGCACCGTGCCCTCGAAGTGCGGATTGACCGCCATCGCCCACGCCGACAGCCCGAACCCGCCCGCGAGCAGCAGCAGCCCCGCCAGCCAGAGCCAGCCGGTCATCGGCATCCACCCGAGCCGCTCGTCGAAGCCCGCGACAATCGCCACCGACGCCATCAGAGGCCAGAACCCGACGTTCCAGGCGATGTCCCAGCGCCGGGTCCCCTCGCCCATCTTCTCCCGCCGACGCAGCAGCTCGGGGTTGCGTCCGGCCACGTAGCGCCGGTGCAGGACGAGCGCGGCAGCCAACGCCGCGAAGTAGGCCCAACCCTCGAGCCAGCCTGCGCGCCCGGCGGCGAGAAACGGCCCGCCGAGCCAAGCGAGGAAGACCGCGCCGACCCAGACCGTGTAGGCGACCATCCCTTTCACCTCCAGAGCGGCTTCCAAGATAGCGCCTTCGCCGCGCCCCCTTCCCTACTCCCACCGCCCTTGGATCTCGTCCTCGCGCCAAGTAGATTGCCGCCTTTCACCCCGGACGGGAGGTCTTCGATGACACGCACGATTCGCGCACCCCGAGGCACCGAGCTGAGCTGCAAGGGCTGGGTGCAGGAAGCCGCTTTGCGGATGCTCATGAACAACCTCGACCCCGAGGTCGCCGAGCGCCCCGACGACCTCGTCGTCTACGGCGGCCGCGGCAAGGCGGCGCGCAACTGGGAGGCCTTCGACAACATCGTCAAGGCGCTCCGCTCGCTCGAAAACGACGAGACCCTGCTCGTTCAATCGGGCAAGCCGGTCGGCGTCCTCAAGACGCATGTCGACGCGCCGCGCGTGCTCATCGCCAACTCGAACCTGGTCGGCAAGTGGGCCACCTGGGACCACTTCTGGGAGCTCGAGAAGAAGGGCCTGATGATGTACGGCCAGATGACCGCGGGCTCGTGGATCTACATCGGCACCCAAGGCATCGTGCAGGGCACCTACGAGACCTTCGCCCAGGCCGGCCGCACGCACTTCGGCACCGACGACCTCGGCGGCCGGCTCATCCTCTCCGGCGGCCTCGGCGGCATGGGCGGCGCCCAGCCGCTCGCCGGCACCTTCACCGGCGCGGCCTTCCTCGGCGTCGAGGTTGATCGCGCCCGCGCCGAGAAGCGCATCCAGACCAAGTACCTCGACGTCATCGCCCAGGACCTCGACGAGGCGCTCGCCCTCTGCGACAAGGCGCGCGCCGAGAAGCGGGCGCTCTCGGTCGCGGTCATCGGCAACGCCGCCGACGTCTACACCGAGCTCGTCGAGCGCAACGTCATCCCCGACCTGGTGACCGACCAGACCTCGGCCCACGACCCGCTCAACGGCTACATCCCGCAGGGGCTGACGCTCGAGCAGGCGGCCGAGCTGCGCGCAGCCAACCCCGCCGAGCACGTGCGCCGCGCCAAGGAGTCGATGGCCGTGCAGGTGCGGGCGATGCTCGAGATGCAGCGGCGCGGCGCCCACGTCTTCGACTACGGCAACAACATCCGCGCCATGGCCCAGGACGCCGGGGTGAAGAACGCCTTCGACTTCCAGGGCTTCGTGCCGCTCTACATCCGCCCGCTGTTCTGCGAGGGGATGGGCCCGTTTCGCTGGGCCGCGCTCTCGGGCGACCCCGAGGACATCCGCGCGACCGACCGGGTCATCGCCGAGCTGTTCCCCGAGAAGAAGGGCCTGCAGCGCTGGATGAAGATGGCCAGCGAGAAGATCGCCTTCCAGGGCCTGCCCGCGCGCATCTGCTGGCTCGGCTACGGCGAGCGCCACAAGGCCGGCCTCGCCTTCAACGAGCTGGTGCGCAAGGGCGAGGTGAAGGCGCCGATCGTCATCGGGCGCGATCACCTCGACTGCGGCTCGGTCGCCTCGCCCAACCGCGAGACCGAGGGGATGGAGGACGGCTCGGACGCGGTGGCCGACTGGCCCATCCTCAACGCGCTGGTCAACGCGGTGAACGGCGCGAGCTGGGTGAGCTTCCACCACGGCGGCGGGGTCGGCATCGGCTACTCGCTGCACGCGGGCCAGGTCATCGTCGCCGACGGCACCGAGGCCGCAGCGAAGCGGCTCGAACGCGTGCTCACCGCCGACCCGGCGATGGGCGTCATCCGCCACGTCGATGCGGGCTACGAGAAGGCGGTCGAGGTGGCCAAGGAGCGCGGGGTGAAGATCCCCGGCGTCACCCTCTGATTCTCCCGGGGCGCGGCGCACCGCTCGCGTCGCGCCCCGGCTCTTTCGCTACGGAGGCGCCGATGCGCCGCTTCGGGATTGCCGTCGCCCTCATCGCCTCCCTGTCGGCAGGCGGCTGCGCCGTGACCTGCGAGGAGGCGTGCGAGAACTTCGCGCGGGTCTGCGAGAAGGAGCTCGCCGCCGGTAGCGTCGAGCTCGACCTCGAGGTCTGTGTCTCCTCGTGCGAGGACAACCTCGCCGGCTGCGCCGACCCGGAGTCGCGCGCGACCTGCTACGGCGAAGCGGAGACCTGCGCCGAGGCGCAGGCCTGCCCGCGGTGCGGATAGCGACCCTCCTTCTTCGAACAGGCACTTTCGTCGGACGGCGACCGTCGCTCCTCTTGCCAATGACCACGCGCGGCCCTGTGGAAGCCCCCTCCCCTCGGGCGCGCTGACGAGGTCGCGACGAGCACAGGCTCGCCCCAGCACGATGCCCGCCTGCTGGTGCGAGTTGCCGCTCAAGCGCTAGAGCAAGAAACGACGGACGGGAGACGGGGAGAGGGAGGCGGTCCCTGCCCCGCTGGCCCGCGTCCGAGCCGATTCGGACCTGCGAATCGGGCACCCGGCTTCACGGCGTGCCTCAACTTCGCTCGAGCGAACCGCTCCCCGCCCACCCGCGTCCGAGCCGATTCGGACCTGCGAATCGGGCACCCGGCTTCACGGGATGCCTCAACTTCGCTCGGGCTGCCCGCTCCCCGCCCACTCGCGCTTGAACCGCTCGAGCGACTCACGCACGCCGAGCGGCCGCGCCGCCAGCTCGGTCCGGGCCCGCTCCGAGCGCAGCCCGCACCGTCGCGGCCGCGGCCCGGCGAGCTTCGCCTCCTCGAGCCGCACCGGCACGAGCAGCGACGCGTCGAAGCCGAAGACCGCGCACAGCTCGCGGCCGAAGGCGACCCGGTCGAGCGCCTCGGCCCCGCAGAGGTGCCAGACCCCGCCCAGGCGCCGCTCGGCTATCTCGGCGAGCATCGCCGCGACGCTCGCGGCCAGAGTCGGCGAGACGATCTGGTCCTCGAACAGCCGCACCTCGCGTCCCTGCGAGAGGCTCTCGACGAGCCAGGAGCCGAAGTTGCGCCGCGCCGCCGCAGGCCAGCCGTAGACGACCGCGGTCCGGGCGATCGCCCAGCTCCCGGCCAGAGCGCGCGCGGCCTGCTCGGCCATGTGCTTGGTCAGCCCGTAGACGCCTTGCGGGTTGGGCACCGCCTCCTCGGCATAGGGGCCGTCCTCGCCGTCGAAGACGTAGTCGGTCGAGACGTGGACGAGCCGCGCCCCGGCCGCCCGGCACGCCTGGGCGACGTTCGCGGTGGCGAGCACGTTCCCGGAGAAGGCGCGCTCCGGCTCGCGCTCGCACAGATCGACGTCGGCCTCCGCCGCGCAGTGGACGACTGACTCGGGTCGCGCGGCCCCGATTGCCGACAGCGCCGCGTCGCGATCGACGAGGTCGCAGGAGAGGTACTCGCCGGGAAGCGCCCACCGGGCAGGCCCGCGCGACAAGCCGATCACCGCGTGTCCGCGGGAGGCGAGCTCGCTGCAGAGCCTGCCTCCGACCAGGCCGTTGGCGCCGGTGACGAGGACCTTCATCGGCCGGCCTTCGACGCGACCCGACGGCGCTCCCATTCGCTCGCGAACCGCTCGGCCGGCGAGGCCGTGAGCAGCGGCTCCCACCACGCGCGGTTCTGCTCGTACCAGCGCACCGTCTCTTCGAGCGCCGGTTCGAGCTCGCGCCGCGGACGCCAATCAAGCTCGACCTGAGCGCGCCGCGCGTCTACTCCGTAGCGCCGGTCGTGCCCGGGCCTGTCGGCGACGAAGCGCAGCAGCGAGTCGTCGCGAGCGAGCAGCCGCAGGAGCGACCGCACGATCTCCAGGTTCTCACGCTCGGCGCCCGCGCCGACGTTGTAGACCGCCCCTGCCCTGCCCACCTCGAGCGCGGCGAGCAGCGCCCGCGCGTTGTCCTCGACGTGGAGCCAGTCGCGTCTCTGCCCTCCGTCGCCGTAGATCGGGATCGGCTCGCCGCGCAGCGCGCGGGCTATCGCCAGCGGAATGAGCTTCTCCGGGTGCTGCCAGGGGCCGTAGTTGTTGGTGCTGCGGACGGTCACCACGTCGAGGCCGTAGGTGCGGCCGAAGGCCTGCGCCATCAGGTCGGCCGAGGCCTTGGATGCCGAGTACGGGCTCGAGGGCAAGAGCGGCGCCTCCTCGTCGAAGAAGACCCCGGGCTCCGCCGAGCCGTAGACCTCGTCGGTCGAGGCGACGAGGACCCGGCGTACGCTCGCCGCGAGCGCGGCCTCGAGCACCACCGAGGTGCCGAGGACGTTGGTCTGCACGAAGACCTGCGGCCCGAGAATCGAGCGATCGACGTGGCTCTCGGCCGCCAGGTGCACGACCGCCTCGATCCCCTCGCGCCGCAGCACCTCGTCGAGCGCGGGGCGATCGACGACGTCCCCGCGCACGAAGCCGTAGTCCCGGTTGCCCTCGATCTCCGTGAGGCTCTCGGGGCTGGCCGCGTAGGTGAGCTTGTCGAAGTTGACGACCCGCCACCCCGGCCGCTCGAGAAGCACCAGCCGCACGAAGGCCGAGCCGATGAATCCGCACCCGCCGGTGACAAGCAGCCGCATGCTCTCTCCCGTGTCGTTCGACCCGCACCCGCCGAGCGGCGCGCGGACCTCTACTACCAGATCCCCCGCTCCCCTCGCCTCTCCAGTCCCTCGCAACGCCGCCCGCGATCCGGGCGCCCCGGCGAGCCTCTCCGGAACGTCAGCTTGAGCACCGAGCTCTCGCCCCCGGGGATTCTCCGATGGGCGAACGCTCACCCGGGAAGCAAGCTCTCCGTCGAACCTCGACGCAGGAGGGCCACCTCATGGAGCGAATCGGGAAAGGCAAAGGCGTCGCCGCTCTTCTCAACGGCCGAGCGAAGAAGGTCACCCCCAAGGTCGTGCGGGCGCTGCAGAAGGCGCTGCCCGAGGCCACCGTGCTCGTCTCGCGCGACCTCGAACAGGCGCGCCGCCAGGCCCGGCTCATCGTCGAAGAGCACCCCTACCTCGTGCTCTGCGGCGGGGGCGACGGCACCATCGCGCAGCTCCTGAATCTGCTGCGCGAGCAGGGACTGCGCGTCTTCCCGACGGTCGGGCCGCTCAAGCTCGGCACCGGCAACGCCTGGGCGAACTCGGTGGGCGCCGGCGACTTCTGCAAGCTCGTCGGCCAGCTCCCCAGACTTCCCCGCCAGCTTCCGACCCAGACCTTCAACCTCCTCGACGTCGAGGGCACGCTGTGCCACTTCGCCGGCCTCGGCTGGGACGGCAAGGTGCTCAACGACTACCTGCGCAACCTCGACAAGCGCTCGAGCCAGCTCTTCGGCTCACGCCTCGCGATGCGCTTCCACAAGGGCCTGGGCGGCTACCTCTATGCCATCTCGCGCATGAGCATCCCCGACGAATGGCGGCGCCTGTGGACCGAAGGGACGCCGCGGTTGACGCTCGAGAACGCGGGGCAGGAGGCCTTCACGCTCGACGCGCACGGCAACCTCGTCCCCTGGGGCGGGCTCGCGGGCCTGGACCCGAAGCTGCTCTACGAAGGCCCGGTCAGCGTCGCCGCGTCCGGCACGGTCGCCGAGTTCGGTTTTCGGCTTCGGGTCTTTCCCTTCGCGCGCGCCAAACCCGGCTTCGTCAACGTGCGGGTCTACGCGGGCAGCATCGGCGACGCGCTGCGCACCCTGCCGCGCCTGTGGATGGGCAGATACCCGCTCGAGGGCATGCACGACTTCTTCGTCAAGAGCGCGCGGATGCGCTTCTCGCGCCCGATGCCCTTCGAAATCGGCGGCGACGGGGCCGGAGAGCGCGACCTGCTCGAGCTCTCGGTCGCGCCCGAGACCGTCGAGGTCGTCGACTGGCCCACGGCAAGAGACATGGCGCGAAGCTGAGGGAGCCGGCTACGCGCTCGGACGGCCGGCCTTCGTGCCCGATTCCTCGACGGGCGCATTGCTATGCGCCCCTACCATCGAGGCCCAGGCCGTCGAATCGCAGCGGCGTGGCGTTCATCGAAGCCCGGGCCGTCGAATCGCAGCGGCCGTGGCGTTCATCGAAGCCCGGGCCTGTCGAATCGCAGCGGCCGTGGCGTTCATCGAAGCCCGGGCCGTCGGCCGTCGCCTAGAACGTGAGCTGCAGGCCGGTCGGGGTCGCGCTCAGCACCATCGCGTCTGCAGGCGGCGAGAGCAGCCCGGCCCTGTTCTCCGCCGGCACCAACTTGCGGCCGATGATCCACAGCGGCGTCCCTGCCGCCCCGCAGAGCGTGCCGACAACGAAGAGGCCCTTGGTCTCCCCGGGCGCATTACCCGGGGCAACGGCCCCCAGCGTCGCGAGGACGCCCACTCCCACGAGCGCGATCCCGGTGATCATCAACCCCTTGTTGCGGCGCCGCAGGCGAGGGGGCGTCGATTCGTCCTGGCTTTCGAGCGCCTCCTTCGGAACCACCGTCGCTGCCGAATTCCTCGCCTTCGGGCGAGCCTCGGTCTCGACGGCCACCGGCGCATTCTCCGGCTGCGACCGGAGGCCGACGCCCGGAAAGATCTCCTGCGTCGCCTCGGTTGCTGCCGCCACGAGGTGGCTCTCGCGCCTGGCCTTCTTGATGACCCGCTTGGCCGCGAGCGACTTGGACACGTCGAGCAGCGTGAGCGAGACGAGCCACACGCCACCCACCTCGGAAACCTCGGTCGAGAGGATGTACTCGACGCCGAGGGCGCCGCCGATTTCGGCGAGGCACGAGCTGTCGCTACAGCCGAGGATCTGCTTCTCGCGGTCGTGCGAGATCAGCGCGCGCACGTCCGAGCCGGAGATCACTTGGACGGGAAACTGGGAGGCCTCGTAGGCGATCAGCGTCGAGAGCCCGGCGATGGTCTTCGCGTCGATGGCGCCTACTGCTTTGACGTCCAGGACAGCGACCTTGACCTTGCCGGCCGCGGCCGCCTGTCCCGAAGCAAGGCATGACAGGAGGAGAAGGCAGCTCAGCTTTCGAATGATTCCCACCATGCGGCAACTCACCAGAGAACTCCCTTGCACGCCCAGAGGCGCCGGGTCGTTTGTCGGAGTCATGCTTCGCACACTTCCACCGGCTCAAGCAACGAGTGGCAGCCACTCGTCACCCTCGCAGCGGGTTTTCGCGCGAGACGGCCGCCGTTTCCTATCTCCACTCACCGTGCCGGTGGGGCTCCCCACCCTCGTCACCGGCGATCCCGGAACGTCGGCACGAAGGCCGATGCTCCATGACTCGGCGAACGGCGGCGGTCCCGGCCCTACTCGGACCGGCGCACGAGCAGCGCGGCGCGGCTCAGGCCGACACGCGGCCGCTCGACGACGCTCAAGCCCTCGTCCGCGGCGATTCGCAGCGTTTCCTCGAATGCACGCTTCGTCACGTGCACCTTCGGCTCGGCCACGAGTAGATGCCCGCCCGCCACGAGGCTCGCCGCGAGCTGGGCGAAGAGGCGCGCCCTGTCCTCGACCTCGTGGACCATCCACATCGCCAGCGCGAAGTCCACGCTCTCCCCGACGTTCAAACTGTCGCGACTGGCGAGCCGAGGCGTGATGGCGCCGGCGACTCCGGCGTGCCGCGCGCGACGCATCAGCACCTCGAGCATCTTCTGCTGCACGTCGACGGCGACAGCATGCCCGCCCGGCGAGACCAGCCGGGCCATGGGAATTGAGAAGAAGCCCATCCCGCAGCCGATATCGAGCGCGGTCATCCCCGGTCGCAGCCAGGTGCCGAGGAGTCGCTCGGGGTTCTGCACGAGCCGCCGCAGCGGCTGGTCGAAGGTGTAGGCAAGCCACCAGGGGCAGCAGTGAGGCACCGCGCGCCTCCGCGTCTTCAGAAGTGGATCTCGAGCCCGCGCCGCAAGACATCTGCCGAGCGGCCGGTCGAGGACGACGAGGAGCCTATCCTCGAGCTCGAGGTTGAGCAGAAGCAACGCCGTGTCGAACAGCAGCAACGCCGCGCCCGGCAGGACGAGTCCCTGGCCAAAGCCGACCTGTCGGTCGGTGTCACCGAGCGCCCAGAGCAGCCCGACGCCGGTCGCGGCCGGGCCTTCGAGCCACGCGCTCTCCCGTCGAGCGGGCTTGGCCGCCGCGTCCGAGACGCCGCGCTGCCGCAACCCGGCGCGCATCCCCAGCTTCAGGTTCGCGGAGGTCTTTCCATGGCCGATCAGCCTAAGCACTCCCCTCCACCCGGCGCCCGCGCCGTCAAAGGCCGCGACGAGCCGACGGGTCCCGCCAGCTATCGGGCCTTCCTCGACGAGCTGCGCTGGCCGCAGATGGCGCCGAAGACCGAGCCGCGCGCCTCCGCCGAGGCGGTGCTCTGCACGCTCGTCAGGCGGCTGTCCGGCGGCGAGGTCGAGGACCTGATCGAACAGCTCCCCGAGGGCTTCCAGCAGCTCATGCGCCGCTGTGACAAGCACGAGGGGTCGCCGGCCGAGCGTGCCGACAAGAGCACCTTCATCGCCGACGTCGGTGACCACCTCGGGGTAGACAGGCAGGAGGCCGAGCGCGTCGTGAGGGCGGTCTTCAGCGGGGTGCGCGACCGGCTGACCGAGGACGAGATCGAGGATGTCGCGAGCCAGCTCCCCGCCGACCTGGCCGACCTCTGGCGTCGGCCGATCTGACCGCTCGTCGGAGCGCGGCGCCCCACGGGCGCTGCCCGATGTGCCTGACGACCTCCGCGAACTTTGCGGCCGCGAACCAATGGCGTTCGGCGCGACTCGTGCCGGCAGGCGGTACCGAGCCGGCGCCAAGCTTGAGGGGCTGCTCCCCACCCCCAAGCCGGCCGAGCCGGAACCAAGAGGAATCCGGGAGATCGGGGGCGGCCGGCAGGCCCCAGTCGTCAGACTTCAGGCCGCAGATTCTTGCCGATCTGGTCCCCAACCCCCCTCTCCCTCGGGCGCGCGAACGCGGCTTTTGCTCGTCGCGACCTCATCAGCGCGCCCGAGCCGAGGGGGCCCTCACGGCACGGCGCGCGCGGATCAATGAAGAGGGGACGAAGACGCAGGGGAAGCTTTGCCGACGGCACGTCCGTACCAACGCGCGATCGATGAAGAGCGGACCAACACGCACCGGAAGTGCGCCGACGGCACGCCCCTACCAACGCGCGATCGGCGCGTGCCTAGGTCGGGCACGGGCTGCGCCTCGAGTGACCGGGGATGAACGAGCACGCTCCCGCGCCCCGTAACGCCTTCGTGCGGCGGGTCGTGACCGCGGTGGGCATCGCCACGCTGGTCGCGGCCCTGGTGCTCGTCCTCTGGTTCGCGGTCGACCTCCTCCTGCTCGTCTTCACTGGAATTCTCGGCGCGGTCCTGCTGCGCGCGCTGAGCGACCCGCTCGCCCGTCACACAGGGCTCAAGCCCCGCTGGTCGCTCACGCTGGTCGTCGCGCTTCTCCTCGCCATCGCCGCAATCGGCGCCTGGTTGCTGACTCCGACCTTCGCCGGGCAGCTCGCCGACCTCGCCAAGACGCTGCCCGATTCGCTCGCACAGCTACGCTCCAGCCTCTCGGCGAGCGCGCTCGGCCGGCTGATCGTGCGAACCGTCGAGCGCGCGGTGAACCGGCCTCCGGATCTCGAGAGCCTTCAGGAGCTCCTCACCGGTGCGGCGGGCAGCCTGCTGCGCTGGGCGGTCTACGCGCTCACCATCGTCTTCGTCGCGCTCTTCATCGCCTACGAGCCGCGCCTCTACGTCGAGGGCGTGGTGCGCCTGCTGCCCGTGCCCCGCCGGCCCCGCGCTCGCGAGGTGCTCGACGCGATGGGACACGCGCTGCGCTGGTTTCTCATTGGGCGCGCGGCCGGGATGCTGCTCGTCGGCGTGCTCACCGCGCTCGAGCTCTGGTTGCTCGGCATCCCGCTGGCGCTCCTGCTCGGGATCCTGGTGGCGCTGCTCACCTTCGTTCCCTACGTCGGGCCGATTCTGGGCGGGGTGCTCATCGGCTTCGTCACCCTGGTCCAGGCGCCCGGGCGACTGCTGCTGGTCCTCGGCATCTACACGGTCATCCAGTACCTCGACGACTACCTGGTCATGCCGCTGGTCCAGGAGCGCACCGTCTCACTCGCGCCGGCGCTCACGCTGGCGGCCGAGGTCTTGATGGGGCTGCTCTTCGGCGCGCTCGGCGTCGCCATCTCGACCCCGCTCGCCGCAGCCGGGCTGGTCTTCGTGCGGATGGTCTACGTCGAGGACACGCTCGGCGACCGCGAGCACGAGGTCCGGAAACCGCCGTAGAAGGGCGCGCCCTACGCCTTCTTCTTCCGCGGGCGAGCCGTGCGCGGGAGGCAGTCGGCGAAGCGCTGGGCAATCTCTGGCCGCTTGCGAAAGACGATGCCCGAGACGCCGACGATCCGAGTCATCGCCGCCTCGACCCTCACGTGCCGCGCGGTGCGGGTAGCGGTGGCGCCTTTGGCGCTGCCCTTCGCCAGCTCCTGCGTCCTATCGGCCTGAACGAGCTTGTCGTAGACCGCCTTCAGGTCGGCGAGGTCGGACGAGAGGATTCCCGCGGCGCGCGCGGAGACCGGGTCCTCCTCGGCGGCATGGACCAGAACAGCTAGAGCCGTGGCCACGCTTCCGACTTTGGTCTCGTCGATTCGGCCGCCGATGCCGAATGCCGCCCGCACCGGTGATTTGCGACTGAAGGTGCTCTTGACGGCTTCGCGAAAGGTGATGGCCGTGCGCGCTGCTTCCCGCGCGACGTCGTCCTGCCGGATCGTCTCGCCAGCCTTCTCCAAGTGGGCGCCAGACACGCGTGAGACTTCGTCGCGCAAGGCAGGGAGGTCGGAGAGGAACCCTTCGATGACGTTGGCGTCGAGGCGCGGGGCGAGATCGGCCCTGTAGGTCGTCACCAAGTCCGAGAGCTGGACGCCTTTGCGAAGGACCTCTTCGACAGACCACTTGGTCACAGGCATGGATTCCCTCCCCTTGTGTCCGGCTCCCCTGCCGGAAGGGCACGGGCGGCTGCTCGACGTGTAGAGCGTACAACTCGACGCGTTGACGTTCCAGATCGACGCGCCGGAACGCCTGATCGACGCGTCGGAACGGCTGATCGACGCGTCGGAACGGCTGATCGACGCGTCGGAGCGGCTGATCGACACGTCGGATCGGCTGATCGACGCGTCGGAGCGGCTGATCGACGCGTCGGAGCGGCTGATCGACGCGACGGAGCGGCTGATCGACGCGTCGCAGCGGCTGATCGACGTGTCGGAGGGGCTGATCGACGCGTCGGAGGGGCTGATCGACGCGTCGCAGCGGCTGATCGACGTGTCGGAGGGGCTGATCGACGCGTTGGAGCGGCTGATCGACGCGCAGTAATGGCTGATCGACGCGTCGGAGCGGCTGATCGACGCGCCGTAATGGCTGATCGACGCGTCGGAGCGGCTGATCGACGTGCCGGAGCGGGAGATCGACGCGCCGAAGCGGCTGATCGACGTGTCCAAGGGCCTGCTCGACGCGCCGGAGCGGCTGATCGACGTGTCCAAGGGCCTGCTCGACGCGTCCCAAGGTCTTCTCTGCGTGTCGGAGCCGATTCTCGGCGTGTCGGAGAGCTTGCTCGACATGTCAGAGACCCGCCGCACCCGTCGCTACGAGCTTCGGGGCATTCCGTGCGCATCGACGCGGGCGCTACGGCTCCCGCGGGACAGAGCAGCGACTCTGCGGCGTGCGTCGGAGAGCTCCTCAGCCAGGTCGCAGGTCTTGCGTCGGCTGCCGAAGCGATTGCGGAGGTGGGCGGTGTTCAGGTGGCGCCAGCCGGAATCAAGCCGGGGCGCGCACATGCGATTGAGAGGATGAAGCTCAGCTTCGTCTGCCGACCGTGACGCAGGCCGCTGAGACGGCGGCGCGCCGGGCGCAGCCATACGTTTCGGCGAGCAACTCTCCCGAGGTGAAAGCCAATGCGTCCCGCCGCTCCCTTCGCGTCGCTCGCCCTCTTCGTCCTCGCGCTGCTACCGGGCCGCGCCAGCGCCCGGTTCGTCGACTCCTTCCTCGTGGACTACGAAGTCGGCCCGCTCTACGTCGCGCAGAACGACAACGAGTACGGACCGAACGGAACCCGGTTCACGGCTGCGGAGTTGGGACAGCAGGAGAACCTGTTCCTGAGCCAGCGCTTTGCACTCGAGCTGCCTATCGCGTCGCGCCACGAGCTGGTGCTCACCTACGCGCCTCTCAACGTCGTCACCGAGGCGCGGCTCGACCGGGCGATCAACCTCAACGACGTGGTCTTCCCCGAGGGGACGGTCGTCAAGTCGCGCTACCTGTTCGACGGCTACCGGCTCACCTACCTGTTCGCGCTGGTCAGGCGCGAGCAATTCCTGCTGCAGATCGGCCTCGCGGGGCAGGTTCGCAACGCACAGGTGGCGTTGACCGGACTCGAGGGGACGCTCTACGCCGACGAATCGGACATCGGCATCGTCGGTGCGCCGGTGGTGCGGTTGTTCTGGGACCCTTTCGACAAGGGCGGGCCTTACTGGTTTCTCGATCTGCTCGCGTTCTCGACCTTCGGGCTCTTCGGCGACGTGTCGGGCGGCATCTATGACCTGGCGCTGACCTGGGCGGTGCCAATCGTCGACGGGGCGGACGTCGTCTTTCGCGCCCGGCTCCTCGGCGGTGGGGCAGATGTGCCGGACCGAGACATCTCGAACTGGGGCAACTTCGTGAGCGTTACGTCGGGGTTGCGGGTCGAGCTGCCGACGGTCTTCAAATAGCGGGGGTCGGAGGCACGCCGAGAGGTGTACGCGGGCAGTTGGAGGATGTGGTTCGGCTTCGTCTGCGAGCGTCTTGCAGGCCGCCGGGACGGCGGCGGTCCCCGCCTCTCGCGACGGCCCCTTCCTCTTCGCGGCGGCGCGCCCGGCCTAGCGCAGCCTCCCGACCACCGCCGCGCTCTGCGGCGGCACGAGCAGGCTGCCTCGCGAGATCCAGACCTCGGAGAGCCCGGTGATGCCCTCGACGGCGGCGCGCTCCGAGTCGAGCAGCACTCGCCACCCCGCCGGGTCGTCGATGCTTCCCACCGAGACGCCGACGCTGCGCTTGCCGGCGTTGTAGACGACGACCAGCCGGTCGTAGCGGCGGTCGCCATCGGCGCGCAGGGTGTTGTCGAGCTCGAAGGCGACGAAGGCGCCCTCGCCCGGCGCGGGCGCGCCGGCGACGTGGTCCTGGATGGCGAGATCGATGGTCACCGACTTGTCGCTGCGGATGGCGGCCGGCTTCACGGTGTTGTTGCCGGTGTGCGTATACGCGTTCGGCGGCGTCGCCCACTTCCCCGGCTCGAGGACGAGCTTGATGTTCAGGTTCCGCGAGTCGGCCCAGCCCTTGAGGTCGAAGCGCGCGACCTGGCTCTTGTCGAAGTGGACCCGCGCGATGCCGTGCTCGTCGAAGCGGACCGCGAACGGGTTGTTGGGCGGGTTCTTGTTCGGGTCGCCTCCGGCGGGAATGACCTCGCCGGCGAGGAAGCAGGTCGCGTTCGCCGGGCCGTGGATGAGCTCGATGGTCAGCTCGGGCACCTCGTCGAACGAGCGGTAGCCTGCGCCGCCCGCGGGGCTCGGGGCGTCGGAGCCGGCCAGGAAGCGCAGTCCGCGTCGCACCTGCTCGGCGCTGGTGAGGCGAAAGGCCGACAGCGCCCCTCTCAACCCGATGAGCTCCCGCGTGTACGCGGCCAGCGATCGGAACGGCTCGCGCTCGAGCCGCGACCAGCGAACCATGTTCGTGTAGTCGGGCGAGGCGTAGGTGTTCTCGTGGAAGTACGAGACCCCGGGCAGGTCCTCCTCCTCGTTGACCAGGCCGCTGGTGTGGGCGCGCTCGCGGCTCGGGTCGTGCTCCGCGAGCGGCTTGGTCCGGCCCATCTCGTCGCCGCCGTGCAGGATGACGCGGCCCTGCGAGGTGAAGAGCATCGCCATCGCCAAGCGCGCGAGCCGTGCGCGCGCCCGGGCGTCGCCGCGGTAGGTGAGGTTGAGCTTGTCCCACAGCGTGAAGCCGTCGTGGATGCTCAGGTAGTTGAGCGTCTCGCCCGGCTCGCGGGCGAAGCGATCGTACGGGTCATCGGCGACGCCCCAGCCGTTGAAGTCCTGCAGATTGCCGATGATGCCCGCGCGCACCCGCGGCAGCGCCCAGGGCTCGCCCTGCACGAAGCCCGCGGCCTGCTCGCGGCCGGCGAAGGCGTCGCGTGTCGAGTCGCTGAAGGCGGCCAGGCGCGCGCGCGCCGGCAGGTTGTGCTTGGTCGTCGCCTCGTGGCCCGGCAGATCGGTGAAGTCCCAAGCCTCGCCGTAGAGCAGCACGTCCTCGCCCACCGCGTCACGGATGGCGAGCATGGTCGCGGCGTCGATGAAGCCCATCAGGTCGAAGCGAAACCCGTCGACGCCGTACTCCTCGACGAAGTAGCGGGCCGAGTCGACGACGAGCTTGCGCACCATGCGCCGCCGAGTCTCGACCGAGGGCCCGGCGCCGGTGCGGCCGGAGATCTGCCCCTCGTCGTCGAGGCGCAGGTAGCAACCGGGGGCGACGGTCTCGAAGATGCGCGCGTCGAAGACGTGGTTGTAGACGACGTCGAGGACGACGCCGATGCGCGCGCGGTGCAGCGCTTGGACGAGCTCCTTGAGCTCGCGGATGCGCGCGTACGGATCGGCCGGATTGGAGGAGAGCCAGCCTTCGGGGGCGAAGTAATTGTGCGGGTCGTAGCCCCAGTTGTAGTTGGCGCGGGGGTCGCGTCCGTCCTTGAAGGAGCGATCGCTCTCGTCGACGGTGAAGTAGTTCTGCACCGGCAGGAGCTGCACGTGCGTGATGCCGAGCTCCTTCAGGTAGCCGAGGGGCCGCTCGCTGACCAAGCCGCGGAAGGTGCCGCGCAGCTCGTTGGGGATCTTGAGCTGGGGGTCGACGGTGAAGTCGCGCACGTGCAGCTCGTAACCGATGAAGTCGACCTCGGAGCCGAGCCGCGCGTACGAGCGCGCGGGCCCGCGCAGGCCGCGGTTCGAGAAGTCGTCGTCGCGAAAGCGCCAGGGGTCGGCCTTGCGGGGAGCGACGACCGCGGCCTTGCCGACCGGGTCCTCGCCGCCGGGGGCAAAGGCGGCCATCGAGCGGGCGTAAGGGTCGAGCGCGCGCTCGGTGCGGCCGTAGGCGGTCACTTCGTATTGGTAGTAGCAACCGTCGAGGCTGCCGCGACCGATCTCCGCGGGCTCGACGACCGCGCTCCAGACGCCCTTCTCGCCGCGCACGAGCCCCTTGCGGCCGATCTCCCGGCACTGCTCCTCGGGGGCGAAGAGCACCAGCGCGACCTTCACCGCGGGAGGCGACCAGAGCTTGAAGGCCGCAGAGCCGTTCGGGCGCAGCGTCGCGCCGAGATCCGGGCCGTCGTAGAAGAAGCGCTCGTCGAGCACCCGGCCGTGAAGCGTCGCGGGGACGGTCGATTCGCCGAGCGAGAGGAAGTGATTCGCGGAGAGGTCGAGCGGCTCGGCGGTGCGGATGAAGACGTGCGAGCCCTCGCACCAGCGCTCGGCTATCGCCACCGGCCTGCCGTCGTGGGTGCGAAGCGAGAGCTTGTCTGCGTGCGGGCAGCTCGGGCTCTCGAGCGTCGGCCCTTCGAGCGTGCCGCGGACGAGGTCCTCGGCGAGCACCCAGGCCCAGACGACCTCGAGGCCGACGGCCGGTCGTTCGGTCCAGACCTCCTTGCGCCCCTGTCGCAGCCAGACCTCGGGGTGCGCGCAGGGGTCCGGGAAGCCCCGGTCGAGCCCGACGTCCTTCTCGTCGCCGCGGTGGATGATGAAGCGCAAAGGCTTCGAGGGGTCCTCGACGCGGAGGTCGACATAGCGGCCGAAGTCGTCGGCCCCCTCGAAGGGGAGAGGCTCGTTCCAGGTGGTCGGGGTCTCGACCGCGTCGCCCCAGACATGCAAGCCCCAGCCGTCGAAGAGACCGTCACGGCGGGCGTAGTGAACTCTCAGCGTCACGTTCGAGCAGGCTTCGCTCTGGGCGCTCAAATCGACCTCCGGGGGGCGCAAGGGCGCGACAAGGGAGCAGGAAACGGTTGCCAAGGCAAGGAAGTGAACGATTCGCGCCATCGGGCGCGCAATCTAACAGGAGGCGTGCGGCTCGAGGGGTTGCAGGAGCGGCGGCGCCCCGGTCCACGACGGGCGCATTGCTAATTGCTCCAACCAACCTGCGACCGCTCGCTTAGGTTCCGGGCGAAGCCCCGGCTGTGCGAGCCATTTGCCGGCAGAGGCCGCATCATGCCGGCGCATGGGCGCACTCGAAGCCATGTTCCTGGCGCTGGCGGCCTTTGGCGGTGGCGCGCTCAATGCCGTCGCCGGCGGCGGCAGCTTCGTCACCTTCCCGGCGCTCATCGTCACGGGGGTCGCGCCCATCGAGGCCAACGCGACCAGCGCGGTGGCGCTCTGGCCCGGCACCCTCTCCTCCATCCTCGCGTATCGGCGCGAGCTCTTCGCGCAACGAGCGGGCGCCCCTGGGCTCGGGCTGGTGAGCCTTGTCGGCGGCGCGGCCGGGGCACTGCTGCTCGTCAACACGCCGCCGGCCGTCTTCATGGAGCTCGTGCCGTTTCTGCTGCTCGCCGCGACCCTCTTGTTCGCCTTCGGCGATCGGCTTCATTCGCGCCTGAACAGGCGAGGACCGCCCCGGCCCGCGTTCGGCGCCATCGCCCAGCTCGGCATCGCGGTGTACGGCGGATACTTCGGCGGCGGCATCGGCATCATGATGCTCGCGGCCTTCGCGCTGATGGGCATGACCGACATCCACCGGATGAACGCGCTCAAAGTGCTGCTGACCTTGGCGATCAACGGCGTCGCGGTCGTCACCTTCGTCATCACCGGCGTGGTCGAGTGGCTGCCTGCCGCGATGATGGTCGCTGGGGCGGTTCTCGGGGGCTACGGCGGGGCGGCGCTCGCGTTGCGGCTCGATCCGCGGTGGGTGCGCCGGTTCGTCATCGCCCTCGGCGCCGCGATGAGCGCCTGGTTCTTCTTCCACTGAATTCAGGCGCGAGCGGCCCCTCGCACGTGCGTCGGCGGGGCCGGAGCCGCCACGCGCGCGCGAGGGCTCTGCGCGAAGACCGCTGCGCTCGCAACGGTTGAAAGGGCTGGACCGCTCCCCTACGGTGCGCACGCGCCGAGTCACCGGGCGCCACCCTTGGAGGAATCCAACCGAGATGGCAGTGAGCCTCTCCCATACCTTCCGCTCACTGCGCCACCGCAACTACCGCCTCTTCGCCGCCGGACAGCTCGTCTCGCTCATCGGCCTCTGGCTCCATTCGGTCGCGCAGTCCTGGCTCGTCTACCGGCTCACCGGCTCCTCGCTGCTGCTCGGGCTGGTCGGGTTCTGCCTCCAGATCCCGGTCTTGCTCCTCTCGCCGCTCGGCGGCACGCTCGCTGACCGCGCAGACCGCCGCAGGCTGTTGATGCTCACCCAGTCGCTCGCGGGGGCACTCGCCCTCATCCTCGGGACCCTCACGCTCACCGGGGCTGTCACCGTGCGGGCCATCTTCGTGCTCGCCGTGCTCTTGGGCACCGTCAACTCCTTCGACCAGCCGACCCGCCAGTCCTTCGTCGTCGAGCTGGTCGGCAAGCAGGATCTCCCCAACGCCATCGCCATCAACTCCTCGCTCATCAACAGCGCCCGCGTGGTCGGACCGGCCGTCGCCGGCGTGATGATCGCCACGGTCGGCGAGGGTTGGGGCTTCCTGCTCAACGGCCTGAGCTACGGCGCGGTCGTCGCCGCGCTCGCCGCCATCCGGCTCGCCCCGAGGCCGCCTGCCCCCGCGCGCGGGAGCGCTCTCGCGGAGATCCGCGCCGGCTTCGAGTTCGTCGGCGGCCACGCTCCGATTCGCGCCCTGCTATTGCTCGTCGGCTTGGTGAGCCTGGTGGGCATGCCCTACGTCGTGCTGATGCCGATCTTCGCCGACAAGATCCTCGGCGGCGGCCCCAAGGCGCTGGGCATCTTGATGGGCTCGACCGGCGTGGGCGCGCTGGCCGGGGCGTTGCTCCTCGCGGCGCGCAGCGACGCGCGCGGCCTGGGGCGCTGGGTCGGGCTCGCGGCCATCGGCTTCGGCACGGGGATAGCCCTCTTCTCGGCGTCGCGGGTCTTCGTGCTCTCCTGCGTCATCCTCGCGGGCGTCGGCTTCTGCATGGTCGTGCAGCTCGCCTCCTCGAACACGCTGCTGCAGACGCTCACCCCCGACCGGCTGCGCGGCCGGGTGATGGCGGTCTATTCGATGATGTTCGTCGGGATGGCGCCCTTCGGCTCGCTGCTCGCCGGCGCGTCGGCCGGGCGCATCGGCGCGCCGCTGACCGTGGCGATAGGCGGCGGGCTCTCGATGCTCGGGGGCATGGTCTTCCTCGCGCGGCTCCCGTCCCTGCGAGCCCGCGCGCGCCAGATCGGCGATTCCGAACAGGTGGGCGCCGAGGCGCCCCTCGTCCCGGTCAGCGCCAGGCCCCAGGAGCCGGCCCCTCAACGGACGCGTTGAGCCCGTGCGCCAAGAGGTGTCGGGAGCTCTCGTCGAGCTCGGCCCGGCCCCGGTCACCTCGGGCAGCAGTCGAAGAGGCCCGAGCGCAGGCCGAGCCTGCGAGGCGCGTTTGTCGAGGGGACCCTGCGGCTCGGCTCCCGGCGCTTTGCGCGTCGGAGCCAACGCTTAGGACCGAGTCGGAGAAGGGTCTCTCGACGGGTCCTTTTGGCCAGGGTTGAGGGGTGCCCGAGGCGCCATCGACGCGCTCGCTGACAGAGGGCAGGCGACCTGGCTCAGGCCGGAGAGGCTGTCCGAAACCCCACGTCGAGCCCGCGGCGCGAGGTAAGATGCGCGCCCTCATGGAAGAGCGCCGCCTGGAGATCAAAGTCGGAGTGCTGCTCGTGACGGCCCTGCTCGGCTGCGTCGGGCTGCTCTTCCTGCTCGGCGAGCTGCACCTCGGCGGGTCGCGCGTGCTGCTCGACTTCGCCCACTCCGGCGGCGTTCCCGACGGCGCGCCGGTCAAGCTCGCCGGCGTGCGCGTCGGACGGGTGAGCGCGCTCGAGCTGCTGCCAGGCAGGCGCGACGAGCGCGGTGCTCCGCTCCCGGTCCGCCTGGAGGTCGAGATCGAGGACGCGATCTTCAAGGACCTGCGCGCCGACGCGCGCTTCGTCGTCGCGACGCAGGGGCCGCTGGGCGAGCCGTTCATCGAGATCGATCCCGGGCCCGGCGGCGCCGGGCCGCTTCAGGCCGGCGCGGTGGTCCGTGCGGTCGACCCGCCGCGCATGGACCTGCTCTCCTCCAAGCTCTTCGCCCTGCTCGACCTGGCGACCGAGGTGGTGGGCGACGGCCAGGAGGCCCGGTCGCTGTTTCGCAACGCGGCCGAGCTCGCCTCGACGGCCCGCGAGCTCGTCGATCAGAACGGCCCCGCGGTCGCCCAGGCGACGCAGGACCTCGCCGAGGCGGCCGGGCAGCTCAAGGGCCTGGTCGCCACCGCCTCGCAGTCGCTCGCTCGCGACGGGGACGCGCGCCGGGTGCTCGACGACCTCGGCGCCCTCGCCGCGCAGATGCGCCGCGACCTGCCGGGCATCACCGAGAAGGCCCAGCGGGCGGTCGACACCGCGGCCACGGTCGCCTCTTCGTTCACCGAAGCCGACGTGGCGCGCCTGCGCGACGCGCTCGAACGCTACGAGAAGGCGGGCCAGTCGCTCTCAGCGCTCGCCGCGCGCGCCGACAGGCTCGTCGCCGAGGTCGAGGAGGGCAAGGGCACCTTGGGTGCGCTGGCCAAGGACCCGAAGCTCTACGAAGACCTCAAGGCCCTCGTCACCGATTTGAAGCGCCATCCCTGGAAGGTCTTCTGGAAGAACTGACGGGCTGATGAAGGGGTCGCCGCCCGCTCGTTGCTCGACACGGCGGAGCGGGAGCTCGGCCATCCATCCCCCTTCGCTTCGCCGTCCTGAGGTCCAACACCGAGCGCTGCGCCCGCCCGGTCGCCCGCCTCGTTCGAGCCTTCGCTGCGGACCTGCGGCAGACGGCCGAGCAGGCTCTCTGCCACTCGCTTCCCTTCGCGCCAGAGCGATTTCGGCGGCCACCTTCGTTGCCAAGCGAGCACGAACGGAATAGAAAGGCGCCCCTTTTTCCTTCTGTGTGAGGACCGCCGTAGTGGGGCGAAGCAAAACCGAATGATCAACCGAGAGAACCTCCGCAACATCGCCATCATCGCCCACGTCGACCACGGCAAGACCACGCTCGTCGACTTCATGCTCCGGCAGGCCGGCATCTTCCGCTCCAACGAGCACATCGCCGACCGGGTCATGGACTCGGGCGACCTCGAGCGCGAGAAGGGCATCACCATCCTCGCCAAGAACACCGCGGTCACCTACCGGGGAACGAAGATCAACATCGTCGACACCCCGGGGCACGCCGACTTCGGCGGCGAGGTCGAGCGCGGCCTGCGCATGGTCGACGGCGTGCTGCTGCTCGTCGACGCGGCCGAAGGACCCCTGCCCCAGACCCGCTTCGTGCTCACCAAGGCGCTCGGGCTCGGCCTGCCCGCGGTCGTCGTCATCAACAAGATCGACCGCCAGGACGCCCGCGCCCCCGAGGTGCTCGACCAGGTCTATTCGCTCTTCATCGACCTCGGCGCCGACGAGAAGCAGCTCGACTTCCCGGTCCTCTACGCGGTCGCCCGCCAGGGCCAGGCCTCGACCAGCCTCGAGACCCCGGGGACGAGCCTCGAGCCGCTCTTCGAGGCGATCCTCAAGCACATCCCGCCTCCTCCCGCGCCCAAGCTCGACAAGCTGCAGATGCTGGTCGCCAACCTCGACTACGACGACTATGTCGGCCGCCTCGCCATCGGACGGGTCGCCTCGGGCCTCATGCGCCAGGGCGACACGGTCTCGGTGATGCGCGCCGGCGGCCTCGTCGAGAGCGGCAAAATCGTCAAGCTCTACGCCTACGACGGCCTCAAGCGCGCCGAGGTGACCGAGGCGCCCCCCGGGGAGATCGTCTCGGTGGCCGGCATCGACGCGGTGAGCATCGGCGACACCATCGCCGACGCCGAGGAGCCGACCGCCCTGCCGCGCATCAGCGTGGACGAGCCCACCCTCTCGATGATCTTCCGGATCAACGACGGGCCGCTCGCCGGGACCGAGGGCAAATACGTCACCAGCCGCAACCTGCGCGACCGGCTCTTCCGCGAGGCCTACAGGAACGTCGCCATCCGCGTCGAGGAGACCGACACCCCGGAGGCCTACAAGGTCGTCGGCCGCGGCGAGCTGCAGCTCGCGGTGATCATCGAGATGATGCGCCGTGAGGGCTTCGAGCTGACTGTCTCCAACCCGGTGCCCGTCACCAAGGAGATCGACGGGCAGGTCCACGAGCCGATGGAGCTGCTCTATTGCGACGTGCCCGAGGCGACCGTGGGCATCGTCACCGAGCGGCTCGGGCCTCGCAAAGGCCGCATGGTCGACATGGGCTCGCTCGGCAGCGGCCGCACCCGGCTCGTCTACCGGATTCCGACCCGAGGCCTGGTCGGGTTCCGCAACGAGTATCTGACCATCACCCGCGGCGAAGGGATCATGTCGACGCAGTTCGACGGGTACGAGCCGTGGTTCGGCTACATCAACAAGCGCACCACCGGCGCCATCGTCAGCGACCGCGAAGGCGACACCGTCCCCTACGCCATCTTCAAGGTGCAGGAGCGCGGGGCGCTGTTCGTCGGGCCCGGCGTCAAGGTCTACGGAGGCATGGTGGTCGGCGAGCACTCGCACGACGGCGATATCGACGTGAACATCTGCCGCGAGAAGAAGCTGACCAACATCCGCGCCGCGGGCCGCGACGAGAACGTGCTGCTCACCCCGCCGCGCGAGATGGGCTTGGAGAAGGCGATCGAGTGGATCGCCGAGGACGAGCTCGTCGAGGCGACTCCCAAGAGCATCCGCATCCGCAAGCGCTTCCTGCAGGCGAACGACCGCTACAAGCTCGAGCGCGAGCGCAAGCGGGACTTGGGGTTGATTGATTAGGCAGTTGGGAGTCGTGAGCTGACAGTCGGGAGTCGGGGCGCATGGCGTTGCGCCCGGCCCCTCAGGCCTCGGCATCCTGAACTACTACCAACCTCGAGATTCGCCGCGCGGCAGCACGATTCCAGAGTGCCTCTCGACTTCGCTCGAGGTGAGCGGAGCGGGTCGGCGGTCGGGAACGCCAGAACGAAGGCCGGCGCTCCGGGCTTCGCCGGGCGCATTGCTATGCGCCCCTACCGAGTTGCGACCGATCGCTTGGGTTCCGAGCGAATCCCGGGCTGTGCTTGGTCGAAGGCGCTCGGGCTGACCGGTTATCGATCGAAGGATTCTTCGACACCTCTTTAGTGCGGCTCGGCCTCCTCGCCCTCTCCCTCACCCTCTTCCCACGCCGTCCTGGCCAACGTGCCCGGCGGGAAGACGATGAGGTGCCGCGCCGGCTCGCTGCCCATGCTCGATGCGTCGAGGTGGTAGCGCGAGACGAGTCGGTGCTGCAGCCGCCTCAGCCCCGGCGGGCGCGGCGAGAGGGGGATAGCCACCCCTTCGCTTATCGCCCGCTGGATGGCGTGCTCGGCCTCGTGGACCGCCTCGCGCACTTGGTCCTCGTCTACGCCGTGCACGACGAAGAAGGCGTTGCGGACCGCCCGCCGAATCTCGGCGCTGCTGTTGCGCTTGAGCGCGTAGACGGTGGTCTCACTGCCCTCGACGACGCGGCGGATGCGCGGATCGTTGGTGCGCGCGCGCAGCGCGAGGATGAGGTCGGCGACCTCGGGCTTGTCCACGATGCGCGCGTCGACCTGCTGCTCGCGGACGACCCGCTCGAGCAGATCGCGGCTGATGGCGTGCGGGTAGATGCGCACCGGGCCCTGGCGTCTGCCGGGCTCGGGCGTCGGCGGTGGCAGCGGCGCGGGCTCGCGCACCTTCTCGGCGCGCACCTCGACCTCGCCGTTGCGCACGGTGCGCCGCTCGCCCCCGACGTCCTTGCCGGAGAGCACCCGGTCGACCGCCTCGGCGGTGTTGCGGTGCACGAGCACCTCGTCGCGATCGACCATCTCCACGACGATGTCGAAGGTCGGCGGCGCGCGCCGCTCGTTGACCGTCTTCTGGGTGCCGCGCCGGCGCGCCTCCTCGTCGCCCAGGGTGACGGTGTGGATGCCGCCGACCAGGTCCGAGAGCGTGGGGTTGAGGATGAGGTTCTCGAGCGTGTTGCCGTGGGCGGTGGCGACGAGCTGCACGCCGCGCTCGGCGATGGTGCGCGCGGCCGCGGCCTCCTGCTCGGTGCCTATCTCGTCGATGATGATCACCTCGGGCATGTGGTTCTCGACCGCCTCGATCATCACCGCGTGCTGGCGGTCGGGCCGCGAGACCTGCATCCGCCGCGAGCCGCCGATGCCGGGGTGCGGGATGTCGCCGTCGCCGCCGATCTCGTTGGAGGTGTCGACGACCATCACCCGCTTGCCGAAGTCGTCGGCGAGCACCCGCGCCACCTCGCGCAGCTTGGTCGTCTTGCCCACTCCGGGCCGGCCGAGGATGAGCAGGTTGAGGCCGGTGGGGATGAGGTCGCGCAGCGTCTCGATGGTCCCGGAGATCGCCCGGCCGACCCTCAAGGTGAGGCCCACTACCTGCCCGTGCCGGTTGCGGATGGCCGAGATGCGGTGCAGCGTCCGCTCGATGCCGGCGCGGTTGTCCTCGGTCGGCGGGCTCACTCTGGCCAGGATGTAGTCGATCTCGGCGCGGCCGATGGGCCTGTCGGAGAGGGTCACGACGCGCTCGGGCAGCCGCGCCTCCGGCAGCCGGCCAAGGTCGGTGACGATCTCGAGCAGCTCCTCGGTCGGCATCTTGCCGAGCGCCTCGCGCAGGGTCTCGGGGAGCGTCTCGATCAAGAGGCGCAGATCGTCGTTGGCTGCCGCGGCGCGGCTCGTCTTCTTGGTCGTCATCGCTGGGTTCTCGGTCGGGTTTCCTTTGCCGCAGGCGCGCACGGCCTGCTCGTCATCGCGCCCTCTGAGTCGACGCGGCTGGCGGGCTCGCCGCGCTGCCGCGAGACCGGCTGCGGCAGCCGCCGGCCCGAAGCGCTCCGCTCCTCCCGCTCAAAGGTCCTTCGCGCCGCGTCAGGCGGCACGCAGCGCCGCTTCGTCTGGGTGTCATGAGGCTGGGGCGGCAGGAGCGCGCTCGCCGACTGCCGGTCGGCATCAGAATTGGAAGTAGATGTAAGGGCGCACCTCGACCATGCCGACCTTGCGGATGGCCAGGCCGAGCGCGACGAGCGCGGTCGCCCGCACCGGGACCGGCAGGCGCGCGAAGAGGTCGGCCGAGAGGCTGTAGGCCCGGTGCGGCAGGTAGTGGCAGACGAACGCGACGCCCATGGCTATCCACACCGGCACGCTCACGTTCGCCAGGCCGGGGCTGAAATCGAGCAGCCGCTCGACCATCACCCGCGCCATCGTCAGGTCGCTCGCGCGGAACACGATGCGGGTGAAGACGACGATGGCGAAGGTGGAGACGATGCCGACCGCGCTCCCCAGGAGCGTGTGCTGCTTGGGCCGGCCGCCGATGAGCCACCAGTAGCTGCGGATGACCACCAAGCCCACGCCGTGGATCGCGCCCCAGAGCGCAAAGCGCCAGTCGGCCCCGTGCCACAGGCCGCCCACCGTCATCACGATCATCAGGTTGAGCAGCACCCGGGGCCGCGAGCGGCGGTTGCCGCCGAGGGGGATGTAGACGTAGTCGCGCAGCCAGCTCGACAGGCTGATGTGCCAGCGGTTCCAGAACTCGAACAGGTTTCGCGCGAGGTAGGGCTTGTTGAAGTTCTCGGGAAGCGGGAACCCGAAGAGCGCCGCCGAGCCGATGGCGATGTCCGAGTAGGCGGAGAAGTCGAAGTAGAGCTGGAGCGTGTAGCCGAGCGTGGCCATCAGGCACTCGGCCGACGAGTAGAGGGTCGGGTCGGCGAAGACGCGATCGACCAGGCCGGCGGCGATGAGGTCGGCTATCAGCAGCTTCTTCGCGATGCCGGTGGCGATGCGATACAGGGCCCGGGCGCCGGTGTCCGCATCGAGCACGGGCTTGTCGCCGAAGCGGGAGAGCAGATCCTTGGCGCGCACGATGGGCCCGGCGACCACCTGCGGGAAGAAGAGCAGGAAGAGCAGGTGCTCCCAGAAGTTGTGCGTGGGCTCGAGCTGCCCGCGGTAGACGTCGACCACCAGGCTGACGGCCTGGAAAGTGACGAAGGAGAGCCCGATGGGCAGCAGCAGCCCGAGCGGCTCGTAGCGCACCTCGACGCCGAGGTGACCGAGGAGCCAGGCGGCCGACGAGTAGAACAGGTCGGCGTACTTGAAGGTGCAGAGCACCCCGATGTCCGAGACCACCGAGACCGCGAGCAGCAGCTTGCGCACCCCGGGTCGGCGCCAGCGGGCCATCCCCTTGACCGCGAGGAAGTCGACGACCGCGCACCAGACGAAGATGAGGATCGGGAAGGGGCTCCACGCCGCGTAGAACGCGAGGCTCGCGAGCAGCAGCACGCCGAGCCGCGCAGCCTTGCTGCGGTGCACCGCCCAGTACAGCGCGAACGAGACCACCAGGAAGGCGAGGAACTGGAGGCTGTGGAAGTACACCTACTCGCCCCCTTCCCCGCCGGCCCGCAGACCGAGCTGCGTCTCGACCGGATCCCGGGCGTCGGCCTCGCCTCCGGCGTCCTCCTCCTGCCGGCCTGCGTCCGGCGCGCCCGTCGCGTCGGCGACGGGCCGCTCGCGCATTTGCGACTCGGCAACGGCCTTCTTCGCCTCCTCGCCCGCGGCGCCCTCCTCCCCGTGCGCGCCGTCCCCGTCGGTGTCCTCCTCGACGGCTCGGTCCGCAGCGCGCGTGTCGGCCGCCGGTCTCCTCTCCTCTCCGGTCCAGCGCGCATAGGCGCCGAGCAGATCGTCGGTGAAGGAGTGCGCCAGCGTCTCGTAACCACGTCGAGTCAGGTGGACGCCGTCCGGGTGCCCGAGCGGTGGCTCGAGCTGCTGCCAGCGAGCGATCGACCGGGGCCCGCCCATCGCCGCGCGGGCCGACCAGAAGGCGCAGCCCTCCTCGCGCGCGAGCTCGCGGAGGACCCGGATCACCGTGTTGATCGACGGCGCCTCGACCCAGCGCGCGTTCTGCTTCTTCAGGCGGTCGGTCGGTCCAATCAGGAGGCAGTCGGACTCCGGCGACGCGCGGCGCAGGGTCGCCAGCAGCGAGCGGTAGTGGCGCCGCAGGCGCTCGGGGTCCAGCTTGGCTATCGCGCTCTCGTTGGTGCCGTAGAAGAGGACGTAGAGGTCGGCCTCGCGCGCCTCGAGTTGGCGGGCGAGGACGTCCTTGTCGAACCCGTCGGCGAGCATCGAGGTCGAGCCGGGCAAGCCGAGCGCGTCGTAGCGGATGCCGGGCTGGTCGAGGTCGAGCGCCGCGCCGAAGAGCGTGACCGGCGCGGTTCCGACGTTGAGGACCTCGAGCGTGTGCCCGCGCCCTCGTACCGGCCAGACGGCGACGCGCGCGCCGGCCTTCTCGGGAGCGACCTCGGGCAGGCGCCCGACGAGCTCGCCGTCGATGCGCACCTCGAGCGTGCCCATCTCGGGGCGCTCCAGGTAGTACAGCCCGAGCCTGCCCGAGGCGTCCCCCGCCTCTTCCCCGACCCCGAAGCTCATCGAGAGCCGCGCGCCCGGGAGCCCCTTGGCCCGCACCCCCGTGAGCCCCCAGGGCTCGCCGGCGGGCCGTTCGCGCGCGTCGGCCACGGTCCAGAACCCGTGGAGCTCGCGGCGCACCCCGGCGCGCTTGAGCCGCTTCGAGGCCTTGCCCGCGGCGACAAAGCCCCGGCCCGCCTCGCCGAAGACGCCGGCGAGCTGCGCGCGCGCCTCGTCGGTGAACATGTGCGAGGCGGTGTGCGAGGCGCCCATCTGCACGATGGAGACGGGCTCGGAGCCGCCCCTCTCCAGCGAGCGCAGGCGAGCAAAGATACGGTCGAGCGCGCCCTGCGAGAGCGCGAGCCCGGGCGGATCGCCTGCCGGGAGCACCGAGGCGCTCGGCCGCGCCAGTCTGGCCCGCTCGAGCGCGAAGTCGAAGAGGTGCCCGATGACGTCCGAGCCGAGCGCGCGCGGGTGGGCGAGATCGGCGTGGAGCAGGCCGCGTTCGAGCCAGCGCGGCGCCGACCCGACCCCGCCCATCGCGCTGAGCATGTCCCAGTAGGCGCAGCCCCGCGCCATCGCCACCTCGCGCACCACGGCGGCGACCTCGGCGGTGTACTTGCGCGGCACGATGCTCCCGTCGACGGTGCGCACGCCCGCATCGAGCGGCGCGGTGAGCAGGCAGGAGGCCTCGGGCACCGAGGCGCGCACCCGCTCGACCAGCCCGTCGAGCGAGGAGCGCGCCCCCTCGAGCGTCATCCAGCCGCGGCCCATCTCGTAGGCCTCGTTGCCCCCGAGCATCACCACGACCAGCGAAGGGGCGCGGTGCGAGAGCTGGGAGGCGAAGGGCCTGTCGTCGGCGCGCAGGAAGACCTCCGCGCTGCCGCCGGGGATGCCGACCGAGTCGTAGATCACCCCGGGCAGCCCGTTCTCGAGCGCCGCGCCGAAGAGCGCGACCGGTCCCTGGCCGGTGCTCAGCGTGATCTGCTGCGCGCCCGCGGGGATCTTCACCTTGGCGAAGGCGACCTCCGGGCGGTTGAACCGGGTGAGGATGCGGGTGACCTGCTTGCTGTCGGCCTGCACCTCGAGCATCCCGCCGGCGGGTTGGGTGAGGAAGAACAGGTCGGCAGAGCGCGTCCCGGGTACCTCGAAGCGGGTCGTCTCGCTCGCGCCGGCCGACGCGAAGCGCACGCCCGAGAAGCCGAGCACGCCCCTGTCCTTCTTGTCGGTCAGCTTGACGATCTCCCAACCCGCGGAGGCCTCCCCGGTGCGCACCTTGCGGCCCGAGTCGCGGGTCGGCCGGTCGACGAACAGAAAGCCGCGGCCGCCCGAGCCGTGCCGCACCTCCAGGCGCCGGCGGATCACGTCGGTGATGTGGTCCGAGGCGATGAGCGAGTCGCCGAGGTGGACCACCCGCACCGGCTGGCGGCGCGCGCCCCGGTGCAGCCTCTCGAGGTCGTCGAAGAAGCGATCGAGAGCCTGGCGGGCGCAGCCCTCTTCGGCCGTCTGGAGGCACGCCTGCTCGATATCCACGTGCTCGGCGCCCACGTCGGTTACCAGCCTCTCGAGCGTGCGGACCGAGCGCGCCTCGGCGGCCCCGAGCCCCGCGGCGAGCGACAGAGGCGCCCCGGAGGCGGGCGGCGCCTCGAGCGGCGCCGCGGCTTCGAGCTCGCGCGGAGCGCTCTTCGGCTCGTCGGCGGCGAGCGCCGGGGCTCCGGTGATCGCGTCGGTGGCGCGCGTGGCCTCGGCCTTGGGAAACACGATTCCCGCGAGCGCCGGCAGCGGGTTTGCGCGCAGCTCGGGCAGCGGCCGCCACTCGTCGGGCAGCGGCGCGAACGAGAGCCCGGCGGCCAACGCGACCGTCAGGGCGATCGTCATCCCAGTGTCGTGTCGACTGGCTTCCAAGCGACCTCTTGAGTACCCCTGCCCCCGGCGCGGGTCAAAGTTGTGACCGGCACTTTCCGAGACCTCTCGCGCGGTCTGCCGGCCGGCACCGCGGGGGCCGGCTCGCGGGTCGGGCACGCGGTCGCTTCGCGGGCCAGGGCCTATCTTCAAGGGCAAGAAGAGAGGCGGCGGTGGCCAGCGCCCGGCATCCTCCTCAACCAGTTCGAGGAGGGAGCGCGCCGGCGCGGGGCCGCCCGGGAGGCTCCATGGCAATCACCAAAGCCGATCCCTACCGGGACCACCAGGCTGAGTACGTCGCGACCGGGGACCCGCGGCTGGTGAAGACCTCGCCGGCCAAGTACGTGACCATCACCGGCCACAGCGAACCGGGCGGCGACGACTTTGACCACCGCGTCAAGGTGCTCTACCGGGCCGCACAGACCATCCTCGAGGCCAAGCGGCAAGCCGGCCACGACTTCAGGCTGGGCAGGCTCGAGGCGATGTGGTGGCACAAGGGCCAGGACAAGCAGACCGACCACCCGAGCTGGCACTGGAAGCTGCTGCTGCGGGTCCCCGAGTTCGTCAGCGAGCAGGACCTGAGCGCGGCGAAGAACAAGGCACGCGACCCGCTCGTGCGCGACGTCTGGCTCGAGATCATCGACGAGGGCGAGGTCGTCCAGGTGCTGCACCTCGGCCCGCATGAGCGCGGGCAGGAGTCGCTCGACAAGATGCGCGAGTTCGCCCGCGAGCAGGGCAAGCGCTTCGAGGGCTTCCACCACGAGATCTACCTGACCCGCCCCGCCGACGTGCCGCCCGAGAAGCTGCGGACGATCCTGCGGCAGCAGGTCGAGCCGGCGCCCATCGCGCCCTGAAGACCCGTCGAGAAATCCGCTTCGACTCCCCCCTGAGCGCAGCCCCCGGCGCGCGAGCGTCGGGGGCGCAAGTCGAAGGGCCCCTTGACTTGCGGCCTCGCAAGCTCGGCCTACGCTCGGGGCGAACGGGCGGGCGGACCGCTTGCCCGTCGGCGCACCCTGCGGCCTCTCCCCTGCCGCCTGAGGCTCGTCCGGCGGGTCGCTCGCGCCCCGAGGCCGTGGCGTGCGCCTGTGGCTCGGGGGCGCGTTCGGGCCTGGCGCTTGACCACTCTTCGCCCCCTCAAGCTCCTTCGACTGCTGGAGCGTCAACAACCGTTCCTGCGCGCGCTGCAGCGCCTCGAAGCTCCGCCGACTCTGCGGGAAAGGCGCGCCTGCGAGGCGAGAAGGAGCGGACTGCAAGCTCGAAGCGGCTTGCTGCTCGACCTGAAGGAGCGGGGTTCAACCCGAGGAATCGAAAGCTTCGACGGTCGAAGGCGGTGCCTTGGCGGTGAGAAGGGGGTGCTTCGACCCTCGAAGCCCCGAGCTTCGCGCCTTGAAGCCAGGCGCCTTGAAGCACGAACCAACCTCCTTCTCGTGGCGCGGCACGGGCTCTCGAGCTTGGTTGCCGGCGCAGTCCCCTGCCGAAGCGGGCCGCTGCGAGCACTCCTGCTGCGCCCTCTCCCCCTCGAGAAGGCCGCTGCGAGCCTCGCTGCTCGGGGGCCGAAAGGTCGAACGAGCCGACTCCAACGAACACAGGAACGTCCGCGAGCCGTCTCGGTCGGAGCTCCAACCGCCAGCTTCGGCGCCGGCCCTGGGTCTGGATCCACTTTCGGCGGCGAGGAGAGATCCCATTGCAGTGCGGCAACGCAGTCCTTCGTCCTCCGTGAAGTCCGCCTGATCGCTGGCGAAGGCCTCCTTCCGGGGGCCGAAGGACTGCTGATGGGGAAGTGGATCTGGTTGGCCGCCGAAAGTGGATCGCTCCTGAACCGGCACACCGAGGCTCCACCCCGCGACTTGATGACCACCCGAGAGGCTCCGCGAGCGTGGCCGAGGCCGCTGCGGCCCACTTTCGGAGCTTTGCGCGCCGCTCGGAGCGCTGCGCGCGCGCAGCGAAGCTTGGCGGCCGTGCTCGGGAGGCTTTGCGGACAGCTCGGAGGGCTTGGCGGAATGCCGGTGAGCTTGCGGCCTCCGCGAAATCACTCAGGTTTTTCAGGAGCGGGGTTTTCAGGCCGATGGGGAACGGTTCGCGCCCCTCGATTTGGGCGGCTAACCCCGCGTACCAAGGTGCTTTTCTCGGCTGCCAAGCTTCCCGACCCGTCCGCGAAGCCTCCCGGGTCGACCGCCAAGCTTCCCGGCCGACCCCCAAGCCTTGGAATCACCGCCAAGCCTCAGAACCACTGCCAAGCCTTCCGAACGCCCCCCAAGCCTCAGAACCACCGCCAAGCCTCGGAGTCACCGCAGCGCGATCGGACGATGGACTTTACAAAGGACTGCGCGCCGTCCGGGGGGCGTCGGGCGAGGGCGCACAGCTCCCGACCGTTCGCCCGGGTTGCGGACCTCGACGAGCGCATTGCCATGCGCCCTACCAACCTACGGCGCCGGGGTCGCGGTGGCCGGCTCGCCCATCGACCGGGCGCGCTCCCTCAACCAGTTGAGCACGTCGACGTAGGAGAGGATGCCGACCAGCTCGTCGTCTTCGTCGAGCACCGGCAGCGCCGCGAAGCGCTCGTCGGCGAAGAGATCGAAGGCGTCGAGCAGCTTTGCGTCTGCGCGCACGGTCAGCGGGTCGGGCCGCATCGTGTTGCCGACCAGGTCCTGAGTCGCCTCGGGCGGCGCGTGGTAGAGGCTGCCCAGGTCGGTGCCCAGCTTCTCGCGAATCATCCGCTCGGAGATCATGCCGCTCAGGTTGCCGTCGTTGTCGACCACCGGAAGATGGCGGTAGCCGCCCTCGAGCATCATCCGGGCGGCCGTCTCCAGCGTCGCGCCCTCCTCGACCGTCATGGGCCTGGCAGTCATCACGTTCCAGACCGGCACCTCCTCGAGGGTCCGCACGGGCGCACGCCGGCCCGCGAGCACCGCGTCGAGGTCGTCGTCGGTCAACAGGCCGACCACCCTGCCGCTCGCGTCGAGCACGGGCAGGGTGCTCAGGTGCTTGCCGAGCATCAGCCGGGCCGCGTCGTCGAGCTCGACCTCCTCGCGCACGAAGGCAGGCTGCGCGCGGGCAAGGTCGACGGCCTTGTAGCGACGCGGCGCCCCGCGGGGAGTCGCCAGCTCAACCAGGTCGGAGCGAGAGAGCATCCCGACGAGCTGGCCCTGCTGATCGAGCACCGGGAGCGCGCGATAGCGCCCGAAGCGCACCAGGTCCGCGGGGACCTCGAGCGACTCCCAGTTGCCCACCGTGCGCACATTGCGGGACATCACCTCGGCGACGCGCATCGCGAGACCTCCTCTGGCCGCAATTAAGGTAGTGCGCGAACCGCGAAGGCGAGAGCGACAGGGGCTCGGCCGTCTTCCGGGGCGATAGGCCAAGCAATCGCGGGGCGCGCGCCCGCTGCGCCGGTCTCTCGCTTCGGGCGACCAAGCGCCGGGGAGAGTCTGGCGACGGGGCGGGGCTTCGCGGCTCTTCGCGCTGCGCGGCCTTCAGCGAGGCTGCCGGCCGAGCGTACCGGCCTCCAGGCCCCCGGAGCTGCGGTATTCCTTCAGCCGGTTGTAGAGCGTCTTCTCGCTGATTCCGAGCACGTGCGCGGTGCGCGCCTTGTTGCCCCCGTTTCGCCCGAGGCTGCCGAGGATGTAGGCCCGCTCGACCTCGGCCAGCGTGTGCCCGAGGGGCAGGCGGATCGACTCTGCCTCCTCGGCCTGGCCGGCGATTTCCGGGGGCAGGTGCTCGACGCTGATTCGCCCGCCCCCGCCGAGGATGACCGCCCGTTCGACCGCGTTGCGCAGCTCGCGGATGTTCCCGGGCCACGCGTAGCTCTTCAACAGGTCGAGCGCGTGCGGGTCGACCCCGCTCACCTTCAGGCTCGCCTCCTTGTTGAACCGGGCGACGAAGTGGTCGACCAGCGCGGGGACGTCCTCGGCGCGCTCGGCAAGCGGCGGCAGGTTCACCTGGAAGACGTTGAGGCGAAAGAACAGGTCCTCGCGGAAGCGGGCGGCGCGGATCTCCTCCTTGAGGTCCTTGTTGGTCGCACACAGCACCCGGACGTCGACCTCGACCTCGTTCTTGCCGCCCAGCCGGCGCAGCTTCGACCCCTCGAGCACGCGCAGAAACTTCGCCTGCAGCTCGGTGGGGATCTCGGCGACCTCGTCGAGAAACAGCGTCCCCTTGTCGGCCAGCTCAAAGCAGCCCGCGCGGCGCTGGTCGGCTCCGGTGAAGGCCCCGCGCTCGCAGCCGAAGATCTCGCTCTCCATCAAGGTCGCGGGGATGGCCGAGCAGTTGATGGCGATGAAGGGCCGCTCCCGGCGCGGCGACAGGTCGTGGACCGCCCGGGCCGCCATCTCCTTGCCGGTGCCGCTCTGGCCGGTGATGACCACCGGGGCGTTGGAGGGGGCGATCTTCTCGATGAGCTCGAAGACCCGGCGCATCGGCGCGCTCTGCCCGATGAACTGCGCGCCGAACCCGAGCCGCCGCAGGCTGTGGCGCAGCACCGCGACCTCGCGCTGGGTGTTCTGCTTCTCGAGCGCCCGGTCGAGCACGAGCCGCAGCCGCTTCGGGTCGAGCGGCTTCTCGATGAAGTCGTAGGCGCCTTGGCGGATGGCCTCGACCGCGTTGTCGACCGTTCCCCGCCCGGTGACCATCACCACCACGCACTCGGGCAGCTCTTCGCGCAGCGAGCGCAGCAGGAGCATGCCGTCCATCGTCGGCATCACCAGGTCGCTGACGAGCACCTCCGGGCGAAGCTCGGCGGCCCGCTCGAGCGCTTCGCGTCCGTTGGCGGCGAGCGCGACCCGGTGTCCCCAGCTCTCGACCAGCCCGGCGAGAGCTTCACGGGTCGCCTGATCGTCGTCGACCACCAAGACCCTGGCAGCGTGACTCATCTTTGCTCCCTCGACCTTGCCAGGTCCTCCCCTGAGCCGGTCCTCATCCCTGGCGCCTGCTCATCTGTCGGTTGAACCGGCGAGCGGCAGCCGCACCTCTACCCGGCGGCTGCGCCCCTCCTTGCGCGTCTTCAAGTTGCCGCGGTGAAGCTCGACGATCTGCTCGGCGAGCGAAAGCAGCCTTTCTGCCCGCCCTTCGCGCGCGGTCGCTACCGGACACCCCGCCCCCTGCCCGTCGTGCTCCAACTCGAGGACCGCTTCCGAGCCGCGGCGCGCCACGCTCACGTGGAGCTGCCCGCCCTGCGCGCCCTGGTCGATGCCGCGCTTGACCAGATGGAGGACCGCCTCGCCGAGCTGCGCCGCGTCGCCCTCGATTTCGACCCCGACGACCTCGGCGGCGAGCACCACGCCCTTGCGCTTTGCCTCGTGCCCGAAGGCGCTGAGCGCCCCGCTGACGAGCTCGCCGAGGTCGAAGGCGAGCGGGGGTTGCTGCGGCGGGCTGGCAAACCGCATGAAGAGGCGCAAGACGCTCTCGATGCGCGAGACCTGCTCGCGCATCGCCTCGAGGTGACGGCTCGCCTTCGCGGCGAGGGCGGGGTCGGCCCCGCGCAGCCGTTCACCGAGCAAGCCGAGGTGGATGCTGAGCGCGTTGAGCGGGTTGCGCGCATCGTGCGCCATCCCCTCGGCGAGCCTGGCGAAGGTCTCGAGGCGCTCTTCGGCCTCGCCGTCGCGGACGCGGGCGAGCAGGTGGCCCTCCGCCCTCTCGGCCAGCACCTCGAGGCTTCTTCCGTCGACTTCGAGCACGGCGCTCAGAGGCTCGTCCTCGCCTGATGCCGACCCCCGGGCGCGCGCCAAGGCCTCTGTCAGCGCCCGGCACAGGCTCGCCTCGCCGCTCGGACCGAGCCTGTGCCTCAGCTCGCGGCTCATCGCCACCACCCGCCCCGCGCAGTCGAGGACGGCGATGCTCCCGGGACCTGCCTCTTGCCTAGGCATCCGCGTGCCTCTCAAAGCCTGTTGGGGGTTGACGGCCGGCCAAACGAGCTTGAGTTAGGGACCGAGCCCTACCAAGTCAATCGAACGAGAGGCGCGACGGCTCGCCTGCGCAGGCGTTGCCTCGGCAGGCAGAAGGCCGCCGTCTTTGCCGCCCGACGGGCACATTCGCCGGCGCCCTTTGCCCGGCGCTCGGATCAGCGAGCGTGCGAGGGCGCGCAAGGCGCTCTGTCACGGCGGACAAGGCCACTACAATCGAGCCTCACCTCGGGAGGCACCATGAACGACCGCGCCATTCGTCTGTCCCTGAGCCTTGCGCTCGTCGCCTTTGCGGCCGCCTGTGCCGGCCCACGGGCCAGGCCAGAGCCCATCGCCGCGGTGCACGCGGTCGAATCGCCCCTCTCGCTCAAGCCGGTCGAGCCGGCCGCCGTGCAGCCGGACCCTCGGCCCGTCGAGCTCGCCCGGGTCACCTTCGTCGCCGTCGGGGACGTGTTGCCGCACGGCGCGGTGAAGGGGTCAGCCGAGCGCTGGAACGAGCGCGACGAGGCTGGCCGCTCGCTCAACTTCGAGGGTTGGGGGGCGCTCTTCGCCGGCGTCGCCTCCGAGCTGTCGCGCGCCGATCTGGCCTTCGCCAACCTCGAGACCCCCGTCTCGGCGAGCGGGGATCACGACTCGCGCCCGTTTTTCTTCAACGCCAAGCCCCCGATGCTCCAGGCCTTGATGCACGCGGGGGTCGACCTCGTCGGTTTCGCGAACAACCACGCCTACGACCAGGGACATCGCGGGCTGGTCGAGACCCTCGACGCGCTCGACGAGCTCGGACTTCCTCAGGCGGGCGCCGGACGCGACCTCGAGCGGGCGCGCCGCGGGCTGCGACTCGAGCGAAACGGGGTGCGCATCGCGGTTCTCGGGGCGAGCCAGTTCTTCAACCAGAGCCAGCACGTCTCGGCCGATCCCAAGCAGGCGCAGGTGGTCAAGCTCGATAGCCCGGAGCCGATGCAGGCGGCCATCCGCGCCGCGCGCGAGGACTCGGACTTCGTCATCGTCTCGCTGCATTGGGGCGTCGAGTACGAGCCGCAGCCACGCGAGGCCGAGGTGCAGCTCGCCCACCGGCTCTTCGAGGCCGGGGCGGACGTCATCCTCGGCACGCACCCGCACGTGCTGCAGCCGATCGAGGTCTACCGCGCCGAGGACGGCCGAACCTGCCTGGTCGTCTACTCGCTCGGCAACTTCATCTCCAATCAGAGCCGCTTCTACGCCCACCGCGTCTCGCCCGAGAAGGTCGGCGACACCCGCGACGGGGCGATGCTGCGCTTTGCCATCGTCAAGCGCGACTACGGCGCCGGGGTCTCGCGCACCGAGCTGGCCGACGTCTCGTACGTCCCGGTGTGGACCGACAACGACCACCTGGTGCGCAAGTCCAAGGAGCTGCCCGATATCCGGGTCGTCGACCTCGAACGCTCGCTGGAGCGGGTGCGCGCCGAGCTCGAGGCGCTGACCGCGAACCTGGCCGAGCGGCCCTCGAAGGAGCTCGAGCGGCAGCTCGTCGAGCTCAAGAAGCGGCTCGAGCTGCTTTCGCGCCGCAAGGAGATCATCGAGGTGCGGCTGGGGCCGGACTTCGCGGCGCAGAGAGAGACGGGGCGCACCCCCTGAGGCTCGAGGCGCAGCCCGCGACCGCGCTCGCCGCCTCCGGTCACCTCAACGAGCGAAGTCGAGAGGCCCTTGGCCGGCTGTGGCCTTGAACCAACAGGCGGGTCGGCGGGCGCCCGCGCCCGGTCACCCGGAGCGTAGGCCGAGCTTGCGAGGCCGCAAGTCGAGGGGCCGCCGCGGTCACCCCGAGCTCTTCGTCGCTCCTTCTGCCGGCTGTGACCTTGCGCAGATGGAGCTGTCAGTCAGGAGCGAAGTCGAGAGACCCGAGCATCGCACCGGGCTCTTGCCGGGCTCTGTCCCATGGACGAAAAGCCGCTTGCCGTGGAGCCACCGCGCGAGAGCAAGAGAATCGAGCCGGACCACCTCGCCGCGGGAGAAGCACGTAGGCCCACCGCGCGGCGAGCAAGTGAAAGTCCCCTCTCCCGCGCTTGCGTGGGAAGAGGGGATCTAGGGGTGCCCGCCGCCGGGATCGCCCGCGCATCTGCCCAATTCCTCGACGGGCGCATTGCCATGCGCCCCTACCAACCCGCGACCGATAGCTTGGGTTCCGGGCGAAGCCCGGGCTGTGCCTGTCGAAGGGGCTCGGGCTGACCGGTTCGCCTCACCGACGGCCCTTTCGGTGCGCAATCGGGCGCGGGCCCGGCGGCCTCTTTCGACCCCTGCCCTGCCTGCAACCGGGCGCGCTGGTGAACAGGTTTCAACCTGGCAGTCGCTTGCGATGGGCGATGGGGAGAGAAGCCGATGTCCTGGAAGGCGGTGGCGTGCCTGCTGGCGGTGGCGCTCTCGGGCGCCCCGGCCCGGGCCGAAAAATGCCCGAACATGATGATCCTGCTCGACCGCTCGGGGAGCATGGACGGCTACAAGTGGCAGACCGCCGTCGAGGCCATCAACGGCTTCACCTCCGGGCGCGAAGCGGTGATGCGCTTCGGGCTGTTCCTCTTCCCCTCTCCTTCGGACGGCAACTGCGGCAGCGGCCTGTGGAAGGTGCGCTGCGACTTCTACAACGCCGAGGCCATCGCCGATGCGCTGGAGCACACCAGACCGGGCGGGATGACCCCGACCGCCGACGCGCTCGCTGCCGCCAGCCGAACCTCCGACATGACCGACGCGAGCCGGCGGCGCTTCATCATCCTGCTGACCGACGGCGACCCGACCTGCCCGGACGAGAACGCCATCGACGACAACGTCGATCTCGCCGTGCGCAACCTCGATAGCCTGCTCGCCGACGGCATCAAGACCTTCGTCATCGGCTTTGGCCAGAGCGCGAGCCCGGCGCGGCTCAACCGGCTCGCCGCCGCCGGGGGCGCGGCGCGCGTCGGCACCCGGTGCACAGACCCGTACAACCCGGGCGCGACGGTGCCCTGCCAGTACTACGAAGCGAACGACAAGGCCTCGCTGTCGGCGGCCTTCGACGCGATCGCCACCATTGCCCAGGGCGAGCTGCAGGGGAATAGCTGCGACGATAGCTGCTACTCGAACCGCTGCCCGGAAGGCATGAAGTGCGTCCAGGACCTGCACTTCTATCTGGCCGGGAGCCATACGCTGAACCTCGGCAAGTGCGTCGACGACCCCTGCGCGCGCACCGTATGCGAGGCCGAGCAGTTCTGCCGCGAGGGCGCCTGCGTCAACGCCTGCCTCAAGCCCTGCCCCTCGGGCACCATCTGCGAGGACGGCGCGTGCGTGGCCGACCCGTGCTCCAAGGGAGGCTGCAGCGGCTGCGCGACGGCGTGCGCGAAGTACCTCGTCTGCCTCGACGGCCGCTGCGTCGACGATCCCTGCCGGCACCTCTCCTGCCCCCCGCGGGCGGGCTACTGCTATCGGGGAAGCTGCTACGCGTCGACCGAGGACCCGGACCCCGGCACGAGCGAAGATCCGCTCGCCCCGCCCAAGCGCGGCTGCACCTGCGGGGGCAGCAGCAGCGCGGCGCTCGCAGCCCTTGTGCTCGGGGTGCTGCTCGTGCGCCGGCGCCGCTGCGGCTGACGGCTCGGCGTCCTCAAAGAGATGTCGGGGAATCTCTCTCGCCAGCGCGACAGACCGGCGCTCGCAAGATCTCTTGCGCGGACCAGGGAGGAAGGAGCCAACAGGCGCACCTACGAGCCCGGCCCTCCATTACTACCGTCGGCCATCGCCAAAGCCGGCCGTCGAGAGACTTTTCGACGCCTCTTGAGAGCCCGCCCTCGGCCTACTCCGAGCCGGTGCGCCGGCTCGAAGCGGCTCCCAGGCCGATAAGCTCGATGCCCAGCCGGGTTGCGAACTCGAAGATGCGCTCGTCGCGATAGAACTCGCCAAAGACGATGCGCCGGATGCCCGAGTTGGCGATGAGCTTGAAGCAGGGCCAGCAGGGGCTGGCGGTGATGTAGATGTCGGCCCCGTCGATGGCGACCCCGTTCTTCGCCGCCTGGATGATGGCGTTCGCCTCGGCGTGGATGGTGGCGACGCAGTGGCCGTTCTCCATCATGTGGCCGACCTCGTCGCAGTGCGCCAAGCCGCGGATCGAGCCGTTGTAGCCGGTCGAAAGCAGGGTGCGGTCGCGAACGATGACCGCGCCGACGTGTTTGCGGTCGCAGGTCGCCCGGCTCGCAACCACCTGGGCTATCTGCATGAAGTAGTCGTCCCAGTCGCTGCGCTGGCGCATCGTCACCTCGGGCTGGATGGACGGCGCGCAGTCTAGCCGCTTCGCCCGCGTCGGCGTAAAGCAGGGCTTGAGGGGTGGCGACCCCTGCAGTGGAAGCGCAGTTCGCACCCGTGGAGCCCGACTTCCCCCGCCCGCCCGCTCTCCCAACAGAGCGAGCATGGCCTCCCGATTGCTCTTCTCCTCGAAAGGCAAGATCCCAATCGGCGAGGGGGCGAGCGCATGTGGACGAAGCACCTGCTGGCCGCAACTGCGATCACGCTCGGGCTCGGGGTGATGGCGAGCCTGGCGTGGGCCGAGCCCGCGAGCAGCACGCGCCCGGTGCTGCGCCGTCCGGATGCGGACTCCCTGCGCGAGGGCGCGGGGCGGGTGCGCGAAATCGACAAGTCGAAGAAGAAGGTCACGCTCGAGGCCAAAGCCGACCCTGTCGTGCTCGATGTCGACAGGTCGACCACCATCTTCATCGACGGCCGCATCGCCACCCTCGACGAAATCGAGCCGGGGATGGAGGTGCGCGCAGCCTGGTCGAGCCGCCGCGGCGCCAATCGCGCCCAGTGGATCGAGGTGAGCAACCACTCGCCCCCCAAACCCCTGCCCGAGGCTCCCAAAGGCCGCTGAACAGCCTGCGCTCGATGAGCCGCAAGGGTGCGACGCGGCGCGGCTTTTCGTCCCCTGCGCGCGTTGACACCCGAGTGTTCGCAAGGTAGCAAGGCGCCCATCCTTCGGGGGCGCCGATGCCGACCTGGGCAACGAAGAAGACTTCGGCCGCGCCGAGTGGCCTGAGCAGCGGATTGGGGCCGCGGTGTGCGGAGCCACACCTCGCGAACGAGCCGCTTCGCGTGCCGGCGCCTCCCCACTTGGCCGGGCCACCGCGCCGCCGTTCTGCTCCTTGCTCCTTGCGATTCGGTGCACCGTCCACTCGCCGCCCGGGTACTCGCCGCCCTCCTGGCGGGCAGCGCCAAGCCCCTCTCGCTCTCTGCTCCAAGCCACGCGGCCGCACCTGCGCAGGCTCACTCTCGTTTCAGGCGAGCCGCTTTCGTGCGGCGGCCTAGGAAGACGACATGGCAAAGTCACCCGTCCTCGGAAACGATCCGTTCCAGCGAGGCGCTGCGCCTCGGGCAGACGCGAAGAAGACCAAGAGCCCCTCCGAGCCAGCACAGGCCCGACCACCGCGGCCGCCGGCCGCTCCCGTGCTCGGGGTGGCAGGCTCGACGAAGCCGCCCCGCGCCCAAGCGGCGCCAAAGCGAGGCCCCGGGCGAGCGTCGGCCAACGTGAAGGCTGCGGCGGGTACGAGAACGAGCGCGGTCGCCGCGAAGCCGGCCCAGAAGGCGGCCAAGGAAGAGCCCGCCGCGGCAAGGCCGGCCCGGAGGGCGGCCGGAGAACAATCCGTCGCGGCGAAGCCGGCCCGGAGCGCGGCCGGAGAACAATCCGTCGCGGCGAAGCTGGCCCGGAGCGCGGCCGGAGAGAAGCCCGCCGCTGCCAGGCCGGCCCGGAGCGCTGCCGAGGAAAAGCCCGCCGCTGCCAGGCCGGCTCGGAGCGTTGCCGAGGAAAAGCCCGCCGCTGCCAGGCCGGCTCGGAGCGCTGCCGAGGAAAAG
>ENA-UOOR01000320-UOOR01000320.1-fermentation-metagenome-genome-assembly--contig:-NODE-320-length-70737-cov-6.215670_pt1 | contig 70737 bp, 54 predicted proteins | sample MGYA00245780_ERZ724029 | MGnify/ENA primary metagenome ERZ724029 (study PRJEB28704, sample SAMN03018315) | fermentation metagenome | biome: anthropogenic terrestrial biome; feature: soil; material...
CGGCGAGCAGTCCGGCCGTCGCCCCGCCGGCGCCCGTTGCGGCAAGCCCCGCGCCCGCCGAGCGCAAGCCCGAGGAGAAGCCCGCCGAGCCGCCCAAGGAGTCCGCCCGCTCGATCCGCGTCGCGGTCGACGCCCTCGACCTGCTCGGGGCGCTCGCCGGAGACCTGCTCGTCGAGGGCGCGCGCTCGAGCCTGCGCGCCCAGGAGCTCGCCGGCCTCGTCCAGCGCGTCAACCGCATGGGCGATCGCTTCCTCGCGCTGGCCGACCTCTTCGCCTCGCGGCTGCCGGCGCTGGGCGCCGAGACCGAGGCCATCGAGGCCGACCTGCACCTGCTGCGCGACGACACCTTCCGCTTCGTGCGCAAGAACGCCGACGGGGTCAACGCCCTGCGCAACCACCTCGGACGGCTCGCCGAGAAGGTCGCCGAGGCGCGCCTGGTGCCGCTGTCGACGGTCTTCACCGCCTTCCCGCGCGCGGTGCGCGACATCGCCCGCCAGCAGGGCAAGGAGGTCGAGCTCGTCATCAGCAACGTCGAGGTGGGCGTCGATCGCGGCCTGCTCGGCGAGGTGCGCGACGCGATGGTCCACGTGCTGCGCAACGCGGTCGACCACGGCATCGAGAGCCCCGAGGAGCGCGAGCGGCGCCGCAAGCCGCGCAAGGGCACCATCTCGGTCAGCGTGCACGCCGACGGCGACATGCTCGACCTCGAGGTGCGCGACGACGGGCGGGGCATCGACCTTGGCCGCCTCAAGGAGGCCGCGGTCGCGCGCGGGGTGATCTCCCCGGCCCAGGCCGCGGCGCTCTCCGAGCGCGAGGCCATCGACCTCATCTTCCTGCCCGGCTTCTCGACCCGCGACGAGGTGACCGATCTCTCGGGGCGCGGCGTCGGGATGAGCGTGGTGCGCAAGAAGGTCGAAGCGCTCGGCGGCTCGGTCTCGGTGACCACGCGCCAGGGGTACGGGACCCGCTTCAGCGTGCGGCTGCCGCAGTCGATGGCCCTGATGCGCGTGCTGCTCGTGCGCCTGGGCAACGACATCTACGGCCTGCCGGCGGCCGACGTGCAGGCCGTCGGCCGGGCGCGGCCCGAGGACCGCTTCACGGTCGCCGGGCGCGAAGCGGTCGAGTTTCGCAACCGCCCGACCACCCTCGTCGAGCTCGCCCCGCTGCTGCGCCTCAAGCCCGGCCCGCGGCGCGAGGCGCCGCCGCTGGTCTTCGTCGAGCACGGCGACGACCGGGCGGCGTTCGCCGTCGACGGCTTTCTCGACGAGCGCGAGGTGGCGGTCAAGCCCTGCGGCGGCGAGTTTCTCAAGGGCGCCCCGTGCGTCGCCGGCGCGGCCGCGCTCGAGGACGGGAGGGTCGCAGTCCTGCTGCACGTGCCCGACCTCATCCTCGAGATCCGCAAGAGCTCCGGGCGCCACCTGGCGACCCAGGCCGCGAAGGAGAAGCGCCTGCGGGTGCTGCTCGTCGACGACTCGCCCATCGCGCGGGCGACCGAGTCGGCCATCGTGCGCGCCCTCGGCCACCAGGTCGACGAGGCCATCGACGGCGAGGACGGCCTGGGCAAGCTTGCGCTGGGGACCTACGACCTGGTCCTCACCGACGTGCAGATGCCGACGATGGACGGCATCGAGTTTACCCGGCGCATCAAGGCCGACCCGGCGACCGCGCGCCTGCCGGTGGTCATCCTCTCCTCGCTCGCCGCGCCCGAGGACAAGCGCCGCGGGCTCGACGCGGGGGCCGACGCCTACCTCATCAAGGGTGAGCTGTCCGCGGAGACCATCGCCCAGACCATCGGGCGCCTCATCTCGTGATCGACCGCGAGGGCGACGGCGGCCGACAGCAAGGGGGAGCGAAGATGCAGCGAGCGCTCGGACCGATTCGCGTGCTGTTGATGGCCGAAGACGAAGGCCTGCGGACGTTGCTCTCCCGCTCGTTGGGCGGCGCCGGAATGCGGGTGGTGGAGGCGGTCGCGCACGCGGGGGCGGCGACGCGCGCCTGCGGTGAGCTCTCGCCCGACGTGGTGGTCGTCGACTCGACCGTGAAGGTTGCCGAGGGGTTCGCCGCGGTCCAGGACATCATGGCGTTTCGCCCCACGCCCATCCTGGTGCTCAGCGATGCGCCCGAGGGTCAGGAGGCCTTCGAGGCGCTGGCGCTCGGGGCGCTCGACGTGATGCGCCGCCCGGACCCGGGCGCGAGCCCCGAGCACCTCGCCGAGCTCGCAGGCCGGCTGCGGCTGCTCTCGGGCGTCCAGGTCATCACCCATGTGCGCGGCCGCCGTTCGCGCAAGCGGACCCCGGACCCCTGCGACGGCGCGCCGATAGTGGGGATCGCCGCCTCGCTCGGCGGCCCGCGGGCGCTCGCCGTGCTGCTCAAAGGCCTGCCGCGCGATCTGGCGGTGCCCATCTGCCTCGTCCAGCACATCTCTTCCGGCTTTTCGCAAGGGCTCGCCTCCTGGCTCGCCTCGGAGTCTGGGCTGCCGGTCAAGGAGGCCGGGCACGGCGAGCCGCTGGCCGCCGGCCGGGTCTACGTCGCCCCGACCGGAGCCCACCTGACCGTGGGCGCGCGCGACGAGATCGTCCTGGACCGCGGGCCGGCGATCGACGGGTTCCGGCCCTCGGCGACCGCGATGCTCGCCTCGCTGGCGCGCCGCTACGGGCGCCGGGCGATAGGCGTGGTGCTCACCGGCATGGGGCGCGACGGGGCCGACGGGCTCGCGGCCATCCGCGCCGCGGGCGGTCGCACCCTCGCCCAGGACGAGGCGACCTCGGTCGTCTACGGCATGCCGCGCGCGGCCGTCGAGGCGGGCGGAGTCGAGCGCGTGCTCGCGCTCGAAGAGATCGCCGAGGCGATCGTCGGGCTGGTGCGCCAGACGAACCGGACCTGGGGGAGCGGATGAGGCAGGCCGACATCCCCGAGGCGGCGGTCGCGCGGTTGGCCAAGCTGCTGCTGGAGCGTATCGGGCTGCGGCCCGCCACCGAGGCGCAGATAGGCCTGAGGCTGGCGCTGCGGGCACGGCTCGAGGCCCTCGGCTGCGAGGACCCCTACGCCTACGTCGAGTGGCTCGAAGGGGGCAACGAGGTCGAGCTGCGCGCGCTCTTGCCGCTGGTGACGGTGGGCAAGACCGACTTCTTCCGCGACTCGAATCAGTTTCGGGCGCTGCGCGCCCGGGTCTTCCCGGAGCTCATCATGCTGGCGCGCCAGGAGATGCGCCCGGTGCGGATCTGGTCGGCGGGCTGCGCGACCGGTGAGGAGCCGTATTCGCTGGCGATGCTCGCGGCCGAGCTCGGGGTCGAGCCTCAGGGGATCGATCTGCTGGCGACTGACGTGAACCCGGTCGCCGTCGAGCGGGCACGCGCCGGGCGCTTCGGCGCGCGCCGCTTCGCGACGGTCTCCGAGCACCTCGTGCGCCGCTTCTTCGAGGCGGACCACGACAGCTTCGTCGCCCGCCCCGAGCTGCAGGCCTACGTGCGCTTCGAGGTCCACAACCTGGCCGGGACCTGCTTCCCCAGGCCTCGCGACGGCGGGTGCTGGGACGCCATCCTGTGCCGCAACGTCATCATCTACTTCGACCGCCCGACGACCAGCCGGGCCATCGGGCGCTTCTTCGACGGGCTGCGCGAGGGCGGCTACCTGTGCCTGGGCTACTCGGAGTCGCTCTACCGGATCAGCGGCGCTTTCGAGCTCGTCGAGCTCGAGGGCTCGTTCCTGTACCGCAAGCCCGTGGCGCGCCCGCTGGTGATGAGCGAGCCGCGGCCGAGCCTCGAGGACACGGTGGCGCGGCTACGAAAGGCGGTCGACGAGCACCGCAAGCGCGCGATGACGCCGCCGGGGCCGCCGCCCGCGGTCCTGGCCCCGAAGCTTGCCGCCCCGGAGAAGCCGGCCTCCAGTCGAGCCCCCGAGCTCGATGTGGCCAACCCCCTGCAGCAGGTCGCGCGGTTGCTCGAGGGTGGCGAATTCGAGGCCGCGCTGCTCACCCTCGACAAGGCGCTCGTCCAGTTCTCGGGCAGCCTCGCGCTGCTGATTACGCGGGGCAACCTGCTGACGGTCATGGGTCGGCAGAAGGAGGCCCGCCAGGTCTACCGCGACGCCCTGACGATGGAGCCGCTGTGTGCCGAGGCCCACCTGTTCCTCGGCATCGCCTGCTACGAGGCGGGCGGCGAGCTCGACGGCGAAGCGGCTCAGGAGCTCTCGCGGGCCATCTTCCTCGACCCGAGCCTGGGCCTTGCGCACTACTACGCAGGCCGCACCGCGGAGCGGCAGGCCGACTTCGCGAGCGCACGGCGCGCCTATCGCAACGCGGTCAACGTCTGCCAGGGCAAGAGCAGTTGGACTCCGCTGCTCGGCCACTTTCCGGACCTGCCCTCCGACCCCGGAGTCATCGCCCGCGCGGCAGGCTACGCGCTGGCCGGGCTCGAGGAGCTGTGAAGGGCCGCAAACGCGGTTGACGCCCAGACTGCCGCCGTCGGGGCCTCAGCCGAAGCTGCGGTCTGACCGGCGGGGCTGGGGCAGCCGAGTGCCCGGCGGCCCGTGCACCTACTCCGCGGGCATCGGGCCCAAGCCGTGTCGAAGAACCTCCTTCGAGCGACACCGCTCAGCCCGAGCGCAGCCCAGGGCCCGTTCGACCTCAACCTCGCAAGCTCGGCCCGACGCTCGGGGCGATAAGGGGCGAGGGGGCGGGCCGAGTCGAACCCGAGCCTCAGGGGGGGACTGCGCGATGCCCGGTTCAGACAAGCACGATGCGCGAGCGCAGGGAAGGAGGCTGAGCCCGCGCCTCCAGAATTCCAATTCTGCAGAGCCCGTGCAGCAGTGCGAGAGCCTCCCGCTCGTTCAGGTCGCTGAGAACCGTGAGGTCTTCGACGCTCTTCGAGCCGTCGGCGTGGGCAAGCAGCAGCGCCTCCTTGTCGCCGAGTTGCAGCTCGTGGAGCTGGTAGGGCGGATCGGCGGTGGGGAAGAAGCGCTGCTGCGCGTCGACCAGCTCGCGCAGCCGCACGAGGCTATAGGTGGTGCGGATGCCCTCGAGAATCAGCGGCCCGGGGGAGATGGAGACCTGGATCAGGTCGGGGCGCGGACTGGCCCGCAGCACGAATTGGTACTCGCCCTCGGTCCAATCGAAGGCGGACCAGATGAGCTCCTTGATCTGCTGCACGACGAGCTCGGCGCGTTCTTCCTCGGTCAGCAGGCCGAGCGCGACCATCGCCTCGCCGTTGCGCAAGCCGGCACGGCGCGCTTCGGCCTGGACGAAGGCGAGCTTTTCGGCAGGCAGCCGGCCCTTGCGAACAGCAAAGCGCGCGAAGCGCTCGGAGCTGAGGTTGGAGGCGGCGAAGACGGGTCGGCCGCCGTGGACGGCTATCACCTTGACGATTTCGTTCCGCCTCAGCCGCAGCTCGCCAGTCTGCTGGCCCTGATAGAGCGCCGTCAGCAGCCGGGGGAGGGAGGTGACGGCGAGGCTGCCGGTCCTCTTGAAAGAGGCGGCAGCCCGCTCGGCGCGGGTCGGCAGCCGCTCGGCGGGACGCCACACGTCCCGACCCGAGAAAGGCAGCTCGGTCGCCGTTTCGTCACCCGCGGGTGCGCCCGCGCGCTGAAGACGCGGCGAAGAATCCTTCGAGCGACAACCGTTCCGCCCGAGCCCCTCGGCAGGCTCGGGGCAGGCCGCAGTCGAGGGCCGTTCGACTGCGCCTCCCTCGTTCCTTGGGAGGCTACGCTCGCGGTGAGCGGGGCGCGGGCCGCGGTCAGGGCGCTCTCGCGACACCTGGTGTGCGCCGCTGAGCCGGGCCTCAGAGCGTGGATGGGCTCGCTCGACCTCTCCGGCACGAGGCGCCGGGGGGGGCTGGGCCTTCGGCACGCCCGCAGGCTCTTGAGGTTCGACGGCGGGCGCGAGGGCGCCCGTGCGGCCCTCCTCGACGCTTTGAGGCAGGGGTTGCGCGGGCTGTGCGGCCTCCTCCTCGCTTGAAGGTGATGACCCGGAAGGAACGGGAGCGTTCGGAGCTTCGGCTTGCCCTCCGCCCGCTTCTCCGCGGCTTCCCAGAAAGGTCGGGGCCTCGGGTGGCGCGCCTGGCTCTCGGGCCTCGTCCACAACCGAAGGAGGCTCGAGCGCTTGCGCAGGGGGCGCCCGACTCCCGGCGGGCATCTCGACGAGCAGCGCGGCGTCGGGCGCCGCAGCGGCCGCGGCGCTGCCGCGGTCACCGAGCGGGCCAGGGCAGAGCGTCTCGTTCGCAGGCTTCTCCCCCGAAGGTACTTCGAGGGCTGGCGCGGCCGGCTTGAGCACCCCCGGCTGCGGCGAGGCAATGGCAGCAGGAAAGGGGGCTGCTGGCGGCTCGTCGGGAGGCAGGGCACCGCGGTCCTCGAAGTCCGAGGGCTCGCGTGCTTCGGGCAGGTTCGCCCGGACGCCGGAAGCCTCACGGGCGAGCAGCTCCTCGTGCAGCGAGGTGACCGCGACGCCATCGATCGTCCCCGAGACGCCCGCGTCCACGGAAAGCCCGAGCTCGTCTTGCGGCTCCTCCTCGACCGAGGCCGGCGCCTGCGCGGGTTCGGCGGCCGACTCGAGCCCGGGGTCGGCAGAGCAGGCCGAGGCGAAGATGCCCGTCGTCTCGGCGGAGGTGACCATCTCGTCGAGCGAGGGGATCTCCTCCTCGTTCTCCGGCAGGTCCCCGTCGTCGTCGAGCCGCAGCTCCTCGAGCGCCTCCGCGCCGGCCGCCGGCGCCAGCGGCTCGGATACCGACAGAAGGCCCGCGAGCCGCTCCATCAGATCGCGAGCGGCGAACGGCTTCTCGAAGAACCCCTTGGCTCCGTAGACCTCCATCGCCTCTCGGACGAGTCCCTCGCCGCAGAAGACCCCGCTCATCGCGAAGCAAGGCACACCGCGCCCGCTCAGCTCTCGGAGCAGGTCGTGGCCGCGGATATCGGGCAGCAGCAGGTCGACGAGTGCCGCGTCGGGCCGGGCACCCTCGATCTTTGCGAACGCCTCCTGCCCGGTGTGGGCGAGCAGGGTGGCGAAGCCATGGGCGTCGGCGACGACGGCGAGCAGGTTGGCGAGCTCCACGTTGTCATCGACGATGAGTAAGGTCCGCATCGGTTTCCACGTTCACGCTGCGAGAGGCGGCGAGGATAACGCATGGCCTCCAGGGCGCAAAAGGTCAGGGGCCAGACAGCAATCGGTTTTGCACGGCCAGGTGGCGCAGCCGCGGGCCGGGAGATAGCATCGCGCGCATGCTTCTTGGCGAGTTGCTCCAAAACGAGGGCATCCTCCGTCCTCACCAAATCGAGGAGGCCCTGGCCGCGCAGGTGATCCACGGCGGTCGCCTGGGCACCAACCTGGTCGAGCTGCAGCACCTCACCGAGGAGCAGCTCGCCCGCGGCCTGGGAAAGCAGCATGGCGTCGCCGCGGCCTGGGGCGAGATTGTCCCCGGGGCCGACGCGCTCGCGCTCGTCGACCTCAACTACGCCGACGACAAGGACGTTCTGCCGGCGCGCGTCGAGGGCAACCGGCTCTACCTGCTGGTCATCAACCCGGACGACATCGCGACCCGCGACCACGTCGCGCAGGTGGCGGGCAAGCGCGTCGTGCCGGTGGTCGTCCCCGAGTTCCGGATGGCGCAGCTCCAGCGCCGCTACTGCAGGGCGTTTCGGCCGGTGCGCGAGGTGGACATCGAGGCGCTGCGTCGGCGCTGGCACGGCCAGCAGAAGCCGGTTTGCGAGGTCGCGGAGCTGACGAGCGAAGAGGAATTTCAAGAGCTCTACGCCGCGGCGCTGCGCGGCGGGGCCCATGCGGACGAGGAGGAGCAGCTCGAGGAGGCGCTCATCATCGAAGAGCTGCCGGAGGTCGAGGATCCCCTCCTCGAGCCGCTCACCGACTTGTCCGTCGAGCCGGCGCCCGAAGAGCTGCCGACCATCGAGCTGGAGCTGGTCGAGGAGCCCGAACCGCTGCGGCCGGCGCCACGAGCCAGCCCCGAGGAGATCGAGCGGCGCCGCCAGCAAGACCGAAAGGCGCGCGAGGAGCGGCCCGAGGACTCGCGCCCCATCTCCTTCTCGGAGGCGCAGAAGGCGCTGGCGGCGATCAGCGACCGCGACGACATCGCGCGGATCGTGCTGCGGTTTGCGGCCGGCAAGTTCTCGCGGGCGCTGCTGCTGAGCATCAAGGCCGACTTCGCCATCGGCTGGCACGGGGCCGGACGCGGGCTCGCAAAGCAGGTCGCCCCGACCGTGGCGGTGCCGTTGAAGAACCCCTCGGCCTTCAAGCTGGTGCGCGACAGCCGCAGCCACTTCCTGGGACCGCTGCGGCGCGACTTCGCGACTACGACCTTCATGCGGTCTCTAGGTGGCGACGAGCCGCGCACCGCGGTGCTGATGCCCATCCTGGCTGCCGGCCGGGTCGTCAACATTCTCTACGGCGACAACGGGCCGGGGCAGTTCGCCTCGCCGGACGTCGGCGAGCTGCTCATCCTCGCGCAGAGGGTGGGGCGCTCGTACGAGCAGATGATCGCGGCCCGCAAGGCGACGCTTCGGGCGAAGCAGCGCCCGGTCGGTTGAGCAGCCATCTTTTCGCCCGAGCGCGCGTTGACTGGCCAGGGATGCGTGCCTGCGTTTGCCGCGGGGCCGGGCGGCGCGCCGACGGCCGATCGAGCCCAAGCTCAAGCCCGGCCGTTTTCTTGCCTTGCATTCAGGCGGTCGTAACCTCTCGCTACAGGTCGCAACACGCGCCGCCTGTGGAGGAAACGATGATCAACCAGCGCCAAAGCCGACGCGCACCGCTCGATGTCTACCTGAACAAGTTCATCAAAGGCGTGCCCTTCATGGTGCGAGCCCGAGACATCAGCACCGAGGGCATCTACCTGACCCAGCTCATCGAGCCGGAGAACGGCGACGACAAGGTCGGCATCCAGTTCAGCCTGCCGGGGACGAAGGAGGTCATCTACGCCGAGGGACGCATCGTGCGCGAGAGCGACAACGGGCGGGGCTCGGGGCACGGAATCCGCTTCACGTTGCTGACCGATCACCACCGCCGGCTCATCGAGCGGTACGTCAGCCAGCACGATAGCCAGGCGGCCTGAGCTCGCCGCGGCGCGCGCCGCCTTGAGCGGCCCGCCTATGCCGAGTAGAGATATCCGCGTTTCGGGCCGCGTCGGGTTCGCCGCTCGGCCCTGTCGTGAGCCGAGTCACAGACGACCGGACTGCCCTTGGAGCATGAGCCGAAGCGCTTGACGCTGCCTTGACTCGCGACGGTCCGGCGATGTTTTCCGCGAGTAGCCGTCTGGTAGCGGCCGGGAGGACGGACAATGAAGAACGCCCTAGCAGCAATTCTCCTGATTCCGGCGATCGCCTTTGCCGCGGAGCGAGCGGATTCGGGCAAGCAGGCCCGCCCGTTCATCCCCGGGGTGAACTGGGAATCGCGGACCATCCGCGCCACCGGCAAGGGGGCCCCCAGCCTCAAGGCGCCCTCGATCGCCGCGGCGCGCATCGGCGCCGAGAAGGCGGCGGAGATGGACGCGCTGCGCAACATCCTGCAGACGGTCCAAGGCGTACAGCTCAACTCCGAGACGCGCGTGGGCGAGGCGCTCTCCTCGAACGGCGAGCTCAAGTCGAAGGTCGAGGGGACGGCCAGGGGCTTTCGGCGCGTCGACACCCGCTTCTTCAGCGACGGCGGCGTCGAGATCGACGTCGAGATGAGCATCGAGGACCTGCTCGCCGACGTGTTGCCGGCGCAAGAAGAGCCGCAAAAGGTAACCATTCCTACAAAGGGCGAGCTCCAGAGCACGGGCCTGGTCGTCGACGCCAAGAGCCTCAACCCGACGCCGGCGCTCTCCCCGCGCCTGCTCGACGAGTCGGGCAAGGTCGTCTACGAAGCCGCCTTCGTCACCCGGGAGGCGCTCAAGGCAAATGGCATCGCGGGCTACCTGAAGAGCGTCGAGCAGGCAAGGCAGAGCGCGCGGGTGGGCCAGAAGCCCAGGCTGGTCAAGGCGCTGCGCCTTGCTGGTCCCAGCGATCTCGTCATCAGCGACGCCGACGCCTCGCGCCTGCGCGACCCCGAGGGCAACGCCAGCTTCCTCGCCGAGGGGCGAGTCATCATCGTCGTCGACTAGCCAGCCTTCGAGCCAGTCTCTCATCAAGGAGCCCGGGCCCATGAAAAGATTCCTTCTCGCTGCTCTCTTGGCCTTCGTCCTCGGCGCCAGCGGCGCCTTTGCGGCCGAACAGGACCCGGCGAAGGTCGTCACGGTCAAGGGCGAGGCCGCCATCAACAACGATCTTGCGGCGGCCAAGGAGCGCGCCAAAGAGGCCGCGCTGCGCGAGGCGGTCAACCAGGTCGTCGGCGCCACCGTCACCAGCGTCTCGGAGATGCAGGACTACACGCTGGTGCGCGACATCGTCTTCAGCCAGACCGCCGGCTACGTCTCTGAATACAACCTCGTCTCCGAGCAGGTCGACCAGGAGTACGACCTGGTCACCGCCACTTACCAGGTGAAGGTGGCGAAGGGCGAGATCGACAAGGATGCCGCGGCGATCGCCGCGTTGATGGCGATGAAGAAGCAGAATTCCATCCACCTGATGGTCAGGGACGTTTCCACCGAGACGGTGGGCGAGGGAAGCGCGAAATCCACACTGGCGATCTCCCACGGCGTGTTCGAGGGAGAATTGCGGAATTCGCTGAAGAAGGATGGTTTCTTCGTGGCCGACGCGAACTTGAACCTCGCTTCGGGCAAGCTCAAGTCCGACGGGCCGTTCCAGGCGGTCAACAACCCCCAGGAAGCGCGCGAACTGGGCATCACCCTCGGCGTCCAACTGGTGGTCTACGGGACTGTGGTCGTTACCAACAGCGTTGAAAAGGTGTACGAGCAGGAGCTGCACGCAGCCGTTCTGCGCGCCTCCTTGGTGGCCGTGGCGCCGGATTCCGGCGAGGTCATCGCCGACTACGTCGGCAGCACGAGCGCGTCGGCCCATACCATGCCGCAGGCAGCCAACCGCGTCGTCGCCCAGGCCGCGGCGGCCGCATCCAAGGAGCTTCGCACCGAGATCTACTCCGCGTGGCGCAAGCAGGTGACCGGAGCCCAGACCGTCATCGTGGAGCTCAGCGGCGTCAACTTCGGAGACTTCAACGCCTTTAAGGATTTGTTGGAGGCCGACGTTCGTGGGGTCAAGGGGGTCAACGCCAACGGGTTCAAGGCTGGAGTCGGGCGCTTCGACGTGAAGCTGGTGGGCGGCAGTGCTGAGCTCGCCAAGTTCCTGGCGGGCAAGCGCCTCCGGGGCAAGACCCTGGACGTCGACACGCTCACCCCGAACACGATCGGGTTGGTGCTCGAGAAGTGAGAGCGCTTGGCCTCATGGTCGCGGTGGCGCTTCTCGGCTGCACTGGCAAGCATTCGGCGATAGAGCGTGCCCTCGCCGATCACGCGGAGGACTTGCAGTCGGCCTCGACAACCCGCCCCGAGCTGCGGCTTGACTGCGCGCCGGCCGACGCGGAGGTCCTTCTCGACGGGGTGACGCAGGGAACGTGTGCGGATTTCGCGGGCCGCGGGCTGATGCTCGACGACGCTGCGCATCAGGTCGAGGTGCGCAAGCCGGGCTTCAGCCCGTTCTTCACCGCGGTGCAGGCGGGCCGGGCGCGCGCGGCGATGAGGGTCGAGCTCAGGCCGGCCCAGTAGGCTTCGCGAAAAAGCAAAAGGAGGGACCGAATGAGCAAGCTCACCCCCATCCTCATGGTCGTCATGCTTTCGACAACGGCCTTCGCGGCAACAGGCGAGGTCACCTTTCTCGAGGGCAAGGCGACGCGAACCGCTCCCCAGGGCGCAAAGGCCGCGCTCAAGCTGAAGGGGCAGGTCGCCAAGGGCGACCTCATCGAGACCGCCGCTGGCGCCCGGCTCGAGCTCACCCTTCCCGACAAGAGCATCGTGCGGCTGGGCCCCTCCTCGAAGCTGCGGCTCGATGAGGCGGCCTTCAGCGACGAGGGGCGCGACTTCAAGGCGACGCTGCTGCTTGGCAAGGTCTGGTCGAAGGTGACCGGGGTCTTCGGTGCGCAGCGCAACTTCGAGGTGCGCACCGAGCGCGCGGTCGCCGGCGTGCGCGGAACCATCTTCCAAGTCGACGCCCAGAAGACCAAGGCCGTGCTCGTCAAGGTCTACGCCGGCACGGTCGCCGTCGGCGGGGTCACCGCCGCCTCGGCGCCCGCGCCAAAGGGCGAGCGGGTCCAGGTCGCTGGCCCGCAGCCGGTCTCACGCCAGCAGTGGGAGAAGCTCGTCTCGGCGATGATGCAGGTGCGAGTCGGCGCGAACGGCGTCCCCGAAGAGCCGACCCGCTTCGCAGAAGAGGACGTGACCAAGGACGCGTGGGCCCAGTGGAACCGGGAGCGCGACGCAGCTCTCGAGTAGGCGCCCGTTTCTTTGGCGACTTGCCGCGGCATCCGACCCCGGTCGGGTGCCGCTTGGTCTTTGGGCGCCGCGGGCGGCGTGGCTGGCGAACGTCCGCTCGTTTTGCCGGAAGGTGACTATCGTTCAGGGACCGGGCACCGCCTGGCACGTGTCAGAGGCCCTTGGATGGATCACGAGTTGCGCCACTCGCACCCGATGCGCCAGCTCCCCGCGGCCATGCTCAGGGCGAGGGGACAGGACGCGGTCTTGACGCTGCCGAATGCGCTCTCGGCGCTGCGGCTTCTGCTCATCGTGCCGTTTCTGGCCCTCTACCTTGGCGGGCACCTGTTGCCGGCGGTCGTCGTCTTCGCCATCGCCTCCGGCAGCGACGCGCTCGACGGGCTGCTCGCCCGCCTGCTGCATCAACGCAGTCGGCTGGGCGCCGTGCTCGATCCGATTGCCGACAAGCTGCTCGGGCTTGCCGCGCTCGTGGCGCTCGTACTGCACGACCGGCTGCCGGTCTGGCTTCTCGGAGTCAGCGTGCTACGCGACGGGGTGGTGTTTGCCATCGCCCTCGTCTCGCGCCTGCAGCACTTCGAGCTCGCGGCGCAACCGAGTCGGGTTGGCAAGTACGCTACTTTCTTCACAAATACGGCCGTCATCCTTGCTCTGGCCTGGGAGATCTCCTACGCTCCGGTGCTGGCCGGCTACGTCTTCGCCGTGGCGATGGTCGCCGCGGAATGCCTGGTCGGCGCCGCGGCGCACTACGCTTGGCGCTTCGCGGCCCCACCGCGCCTCGCCTGAGCCGGCCGGGGAGGCTCCCATCGCAAGGCAGAAGAGAAGAAGGAACCCCGCGCCGTCCCCTCCCTGCCCTAAACCGACCGGCGTGACCCCTGGCCAGGCGGTGAGCGTGGCGGCGAGCGCACCGCCCGCTTTGTTGCGCGCGTCTGCGGACGAGGAGGCGGCCGCCGGCCTGAGCGAGCACGAGGCGAGGCGCGCCGATCTCGTCTGGGCGGCCGGCCTGACGCTCGGCTTCGTCCTGGTGCTGGTGCTGCTCAACGTCTCCAGGACCGCGGCCCTGCCCGTGCTCGTCGCCCTGTTCATCGCCTACGCCCTCGATCCGATCATCGACTGGTTCGAGGCGCGCAAGCTGTCGCGCACCCTGGGCATCGTCGTGCTCGTGGCCGGCGTGCTCGTCGGGCTCGCCGGCTTTTTGCTCTACCTGGTCCCGGCGATGTGGGCCGAGCTGCAGAAGGTCCCCGAGTTCCTGCGCGACATCGCGCAGAAGGCGCTCCCGCGCATCGAGGGTGTCGTCGGCCAGAGACTGCCCGACAACGTTCGCGACGCGGCCGCAGCGCTCGGCCAGCAGGGTGGAGGAGTTGCCGAGAAGGCCCTGCCCAAGATCGCCGAGGTCGCGCTCGGTGCCCTCGGCGGCACCGCGAGCCTGCTGGTGGCCGTCGTCGGCCTGCTCGTCATTCCGGTGCTCACCTTCTATATGCTGCGCGACTATGACCGCCTCGTCGCCTGGGCTCGTGGCCTTCTGCCACGTCGCTACGAGCGGCTGGCGTCGGCCCGTTTTGCCGAGGTCGACTCGGTGCTCAGCTCGTTTATCCGCGGCCAGCTCACCGTCGGGGCGATCCTCACCTGCATCTACAGCGCGGGCCTGTCTGCGGCCCGGCTCGATCTGGCGTTCGTCATCGGCGCGGTCGCCGGCTTCGGGAACATGATCCCCTACGTCGGCCCCGCGATAGGCTTCGGCCTCGCCGGACTCTCGCTCGCGGTGAGCTGGCAGGGGCCGTGGCAGATCGCCGCCGTCGCCGCGACCTTCGCCATCGGCATGGGGGCCGAGGGGCTGTTCATCACCCCGCGCATCCTCGGCGAGAAGGTGGGCCTGTCCGCCCTCGCGGTGATGGTCGCCATCCTCGTCTTCGGTGAGCTCTTCGGCTTCGTCGGCATCCTGCTCGCCGTCCCGGTCACCGCGGTGATGAAGGTCGTCTTTCGCGTCGTGTTGATGCGCTATCGCCGCTCGAAGCTCTTCCAGGGGACCGCATGAACGCGACGCTCGGCCTTGCGCTGATTCTGCTCTCCCAGGCTCCGGCACGTCCGGAGGTGCTCTTTGCCGAGGCTCCGCCGATCGAGGTTTGGGTCAGCGAGGACTGGCCCGTCGAGTCCCTGAGCGCGCTCGCGCGCCTGCCGGGCACCTCGGTCGGACTGCGTACCCGGTCGAACATGCTGCGCCCCGAGCTTGCCGGCGCGGTCGCCCGCGGCAGCTTCCTCGTCGAGCTGTCGCCGCGGCTCGTGCAGGCCCACGTCGACCAGTTTCGCCGGCTCACCCGGTCGCACTTGGTGATCGCCTTGCCCGAAAACCCAGGCGAGGAGCTGCGCTCGCGCCTGTCGTACCTCGGGCCACAACCGCTGCGCTTCCTTGCAGGCCGGCTCGACGCGGCCCGCGCGAGCTGGCTCGCGGGCTTCAAGAACGTCGAGGTCGAGCTCGACCTGCGCTCCCGAGTCCCTGACCAGGAGGAGCTTGGCCTGTTCGTCGGTCTGGCTCGGGCCCGCCGCGTGGTGCGGCTGCGCTCGAGCGATCCGCCGGAAATCCTCGAGGGGCTGCGACTCGCCAAGCCCGTGCGCGTGGTCATCGAGGCCGACGGCGAGCCGATCGCCGCGCCGATGCTCGCGGCGCTGGCGCGCCTCGACTGCGCGGTGCGAATCCGGCTCGCCGCCGGCGCCTCTGCCGACGAGCTGCTGCGGTTTGCTCACCTGGGCAGGGTCTCGTTCGAGGTTTGGCTCGGCGACAACGCCCCCTCCGAGCTGCGCGGGCTCGAAGAGCTGCTGCGCTCGGTGTCGCTCGAGTCTCGGGCGCTTCCCGTCTCGGCGCCCGCGCCCCAAGGGGAGGGGAAGAGGCAGCAGGGAGCGGCTGTTAAGAAAAATGCGCTTGGAGGCGCTTCTTCGCTTGACAGACCCGGGGAGGCTCAGTAAAAACCGCCCGCGTTTTCGGACAGCGAAGGCCGGTAGCTCAGTGGTAGAGCACTACCTTGACACGGTAGGGGTCGGTGGTTCAATCCCACTCCGGCCTAACGAGGGTCCCCCGGGCAGGTGTTGCTCGGGGGATTTTTTCGTTTGGGCCTCGACTTCGAGGAGGAGCAGAGCATGGAGCAGATCACGGTGAGGCTGCCCGACGGCTCGGAAAGACAGGCGGCGCGCGGCACCTCGGTGCGTGAGTTCATCGCCGAGAAGATTGGCCCCGGGCTCGCCAAGGCCGCGGTGGTCGCCCGGCTCGACGGCGAGATGGTCGACTTGAGCCGGCCACTCGAGTCGGACACCCGGCTCGAGGTGCTCACCACCAAGAGCCCCGAGGCGCTGGAGATCGCCCGCCACGACGCGGCCCACGTGATGGCCAGCATCGTTCAGCGGCTCTACCCGGGGACGCAGGTCACCATCGGCCCGACGGTCGAGGACGGCTTCTACTACGACTTCTTCCGCGAGCAGCCCTTCACTCCCGAAGACCTCGAGAAGATAGAAAAGGCGGTCAACGAGGAGATCGCCCGGGACCTGCCGTTCGTGCGCTCGGAGGTCTCGGCCGAGGAGGCGCTCAAGCTCTTCGAGTCGAAGGGCGAGAGGTTCAAGGTCGAGATCATCCACGACATCGTCGCCAAGGGCGCCAAGACCCTGACGCTGTACACCCACGGCGACTGGGTCGACTTCTGCCTCGGGCCCCATGGCCCCTCGACCAAGAAGATCGGGGTCGTCAAGCTGCTCAACGTCGCCGGCGCCTATTGGCGGGGCGACCCGCGCAACCCGATGCTCCAGCGCATCTACGGCACGGCCTTCTTCGACAAGAAGGAGCTCGACGCCTATCTGACGCGCATCGAGGAGGCCAAGAAGCGCGACCACCGCAAGCTCGGCCCACAGCTTGGCCTCTTTGCCTTCCACGAGTACGCCCCGGGCTCGGCCTTCTGGCTGCCCAACGGCTCGACTCTGCTGCACACGCTGCACGAGGCGATGCGCAACCTCGTCCTCGACAACGGCTACCAAGAGGTCAAGACGCCCCAGCTCTTCAACAAGCGGCTGTGGGAGACGAGCGGTCACTGGGGCAAGTACCGCGAGAACATGTTCCTGGTCGTCGACAGCGAGACCGACCCGTCGCTGCCGCTCGAGGAGCGCTGTACGCAGTCGCTCAAGCCGATGAACTGCCCCTCGCACCACCTCATCTACCGGATGACCAAGCGCTCGTACCGCGAGCTGCCGGTCCGCTACTTCACCACCGACCCGCTCCACCGCAACGAGGCCTCGGGCACCTTGAGCGGCCTGACCCGCGTGCGCCAGTTCGCGCAGGACGACTCGCACATCTATCTGATGCAGCAGCAGATCACCGAGGAGGTCGGGGCCATCTTCAACCTGATGAAGCTGGTCTACGGCTCGGTGGGCTTGCCGTTCACCGCCAAGTTCTCGACCCGCCCCGAGATGCGCTTGGGCGAGGATGCGATGTGGGACAAGGCCGAGGGCTCGCTGCGCGAGGCGCTCGAGGCGACCAAGCTCGACTGGGAGCTCCAGCCCGGCGACGGCGCCTTCTATGGCCCGAAGATCGACTTCGACGTGACCGACTCGCTCGGGCGTAAATGGCAGCTTTGCACCATCCAGCTCGACTACGCCGCCCCCGAGCGCTTTGACCTGAGCTACATCGGCTCGGACAACAGCGAGCACCGCCCGGTCGTCATCCACCGCGCCATCTATGGCTCGTTCGAGCGCTTCGTCGCCATCCTCATCGAGCACTTCGGCGGCGCCTTCCCCGCGTGGCTTGCGCCGGTGCAGGCGCGGCTGGTCACGGTCGCCGAGCGCCACAACGCCTATGCCCGGCAGACCGGAGCGAGGCTGCGAAAGCTGGGCTTCCGGGTCGAGGTCGACGAGGCCAACGAGAAGCTCGGCGCCAAGATCCGCGACGCCCAGATCCAAAAGATCCCGTTCACCTGCGTGGTCGGCGACAAGGAGGTCGAGCAGGGCGGGGTCAGCCCGCGCCGCTACGCCGGCGAGGATCTCAAGCTGATGCCGCTCGAGAGCTTCGTCGCCTTGCTCGGCCAGGAGGCGGCGCTGCCGTACGGGGCCTGAGCGCAGCGCGCGCGGGCCCTCGCACCTCGTGGGAAGAGCAGGGGGGACGTTGACAGTTCTCCGAAGATCGGTATGTTGGCGGCGCTTTAGGGGCCTGAGGACCGACCGGTCGGGCGCTTGGAGCCCGACGAGAAGACAGTGCGCGCCGAGGGCGCGCCGAACCGGAGGTAACGCACATCGCTAGGGACGCAAGGACAAATCGCCGAATCCGTGCTCGGGAAGTTCGTGTGATCGGAGCCGAGGGCGAGCAGCTTGGAATTCTTTCCATTGATCAGGCCCTGGCGCGCGCGCAGGAGGCCGGGATGGACCTCGTCGAGGTCAGCCCGATGGCCAAGCCGCCAGTCTGCAAGATCATGGACTACGGCAAATTCAAGTACGAGGCCAAGAAGAAGGCGAACGAGGCCCGAAAGAAGCAAGTCGTAGTCCGGCTCAAAGAAGTCAAGCTGCGGCCGAAGACCGAGGAACACGACTACGAATTCAAGGTCAACAACATCCGCCGATTCCTCTCCGACGGTGACAAGGCCCGCGTGACTATCATGTTCCGCGGCCGGGAGATCACGCACAAGGATATCGGCCAGCGCATCCTCAGCGAGGTGATGACCGACTTGAAGGACATCGCGGTGATGGAGCAGGCACCGCGGATGGAAGGCCGGCAGATGTTCATGATCCTGGCGCCCAATCCCAAGCTGAAGGCCCAGGCGCAAGCCCAGGCGCGAGCCTCGGTCAAGCCCGAGCAGCCGCGCCCGCCCGCTCCAGCGCCCAAGCCGCCGGCCGAGGGCAAGCCCGCCGAGCCGGCTCCCGCGGCGGCCACCAAGCCGTAGTCGTAGCACTGCAGCACCAACACCGAAGGGAAGACGATGAGCTACAAGCTGAAGACCAAGAGCGGTGCGGCCAAGCGCTTCCAGGTCAAGAAGAGCGGCAAGGTCAAGTTCGCCAGGGCATATGCCCGGCACTCCTTCCTCTCCAAGAGCGGCAAGGTGAACCGGCGTCTGCGCGGCACCAGCCACCTGGAAGACATGGACGCGAAGAAGGTCAAGAAGGAGCTGTTCCCCTACGGCTAGAGTCGCCGCGAGGGAGCACCCCAGCAGCGCCCACGTTCCAAAAGCTCCCGAGACCTCGGGACACGTCGGGCGCGCAAGGAGAAGCAATGCGAGTCAGTAAGGGTTTCAAGGCGCGCAGGCGCCGCAACGCGATTCTCAAGTTGGCCAAGGGGTTCCGTGGCCGCCGCAAGAACTGCTACCGCCGGGCGAACCAGTCGGTCGAGCGCGCGCTCGACTTCGCCACCCGCGATCGCCGCCAGAAGCGGCGCGATTTCCGCCGGCTGTGGATCGTCCGCATCAACGCCGCCGCGCGCTTGAACGGGACCTCCTATTCCAAGCTCATCGCCGGGCTGACCAAGAACGGCGTGGCGGTCGACCGCAAGATCATGTCCGATCTGGCGATCTTCGATCCGGCCGGCTTTAGCGCCGTGGTCGCGGCCGCCAAGTAGCGATTCGAGGCGCGCCCCAGGGCAAGGGGCGCATCCAGAACAGCCACCAACAGGCCGCACGGATCTCGCAAAGAGACTCTGGCGGCCTGTTGTGTATCCGGGAGCCCCCGGCGCAGACGGGCTCATCGAGGAGCAGCCAGGGCCATGGGCAACAAAGAACAGGAAGCAATACCGCTTCCCGACGAGGTCCAAAAAGAGCTCGAGTCGGTTCGAGCAGCGGCCAGCGCCGATTTCCAGGCAGCCCCCGACACACAGGCGCTCGAGGCCGCGCGGGTCGCGCACCTCGGGATGAAGGGAGCGGTCACCAAGCTGTTCGATCGCATCCCTTCGCTTCCCAAGGAGCAGCGGCGCCTCTTCGGGCAGCAGGCCAACGCGCTGCGCGCCGAGCTCGAGAGGGCACTCGAGGAGCGCCAGAAGGGCCTCGAGCACGAGGCGCTCGAGCGCGAGCTCAAGGGCGAGCGGCTCGACGTGACGCTGCCAGGCCGCCGCCAACACCTCGGCCGGCGCCACCCGGTCAGCCGCACGATGGACGACATCTCGGCCATCTTCACGAGGCTGGGCTTCGAGGTCGCCCAGGGCCCGGAGATTGAGCACGACTTCTTCAACTTCGAGGCGCTCAACATCCCGCCCGACCATCCGGCCAGGGACATGCAGGACACCTTCTGGGTCCAGAAGGAGACTCTCGGGCCTGCGCCGGAGGGCTCGCAGGAGAGCTTCAAGGTCGACCCGGGCACCCTCGGTCAGCCGGGCCCGACCGAGGGCACGGTGGTGCTGCGCACCCATACCTCTCCGGTGCAGATCCGCACGATGCTCGGGCGAAAGCCGCCGGTGCGCATCATCGCCCCGGGCAAGGTCTATCGCTGCGACAGCGACGTGACGCACACCCCGATGTTCCACCAGGTCGAGGGCCTGCTCGTCGACAAGGGGGTCACCTTCGCCGAGCTCAAGGGCACCCTCGGAGCCTTCGTGCGCGCCCTCTTCGGCGTTGATACGAAGACCCGCTTTCGCCCCAGCTACTTTCCGTTCACCGAGCCGTCGGCCGAGATCGACATCTCGTGTGTCCACTGCAAGGGCGCGGGCTGCCGCATCTGCAAGCTGACCGGTTGGCTGGAGATCCTCGGCGCCGGCATGGTCCACCCGAACGTCTTCCGGGCCGTCGGCTACGACCCGGCGGAGGTGAGCGGGTTTGCCTTTGGCCTGGGCGTCGAGCGCATCGCGATGCTGCGCTATGGAGTCGATGACCTTCGCAGCTTCTTCGAGAACGACGCGCGCTTTCTCGAGCAGTTCTGACGGTCATCGAAGCGGGCGCGCCCAACCCCAAAGCCTGCCTCTGCGGATACGTCTTGAAGGAGCGTCGGCCCCGGCTCGGGGTCGGCGAAGAGCACGATGAAAATCAGCCTCAACTGGCTTTCCGACTATATCGAGCTGCCCGCCGATCCGAGCGAGCTCGCCGCGAAGCTGACGATGGCGGGCCTCGAGGTCGAGGGGATCGAACGGATGGGCGCCGAGCTCGAGGGCATAGTCGTCGCCCGGATCATCGAGAGCGAGCCCCATCCGAACGCGGAGAAGCTCTCGGTCACCAAGATCGACGCCGGGGGGGCGACGGCGCTGCAGGTCGTCTGCGGTGCGAAGAACTACAAGGTCGGCGACCTCGTCCCCCTCGCCACCGTCGGCACGACGATGGCCGCGGGCATGAAGATCGAAAAGGCGAAGCTGCGCGGCGTCGAGTCGTTCGGCATGCTCTGCTCCGCGAAGGAGCTCGGGCTCTCCGAGGACGCCTCGGGGCTGATGATCCTCGACCCCTCGCTCGAGCCCGGCACGCCCATCGCCCAGGCGCTCGGCGTCGAGGACGTCGTTTTCGAGGTCAACGTCACCCCGAACCGCGGCGACTGCCTCTCGCATATCGGCGTCGCCCGCGAGGTGGCCGCGCTCTCCGGCAAGCCGCTCAAGCTGCCCGACGTCTCGCTCGCCGAGACCGACGTGAGGGCCGACGACAAGGTCAAGGTGCGCATCGAGGATCCCGACCGCTGCCGGCGCTACGCGGCGCGGGTGCTCGAGGGCATCCAGATCGGCCCCTCGCCCGCGTGGATGCAGAACCGGCTGCGCGCGGTCGGGGTGCGCGCCATCTCCAATGCGGTCGACATCACCAACTACGTGCTCATGGAGTGCGGCCAGCCGCTGCACGCCTTCGACCTCGACCTCGTCGCCGGCGCCGAGATCATCGTGCGCCGCGCGAGCCCGGGCGAGAAGATGACGACCCTCGACGGCAAGGAGCGGGAGCTGTCGACCGAGGATCTGTGCATCTGTGATCTGAAGGGACCCTCGGCCCTCGCCGGCGTGATGGGCGCAGGCCACAGCGAGGTCTCCGACAAGACCGCGCGCGTGCTGCTCGAGAGCGCTTGGTTCGCGCCCGGACCCCTGCGGCGCACCGCGCGCCGACACGGCTTGCACACCGAGTCCTCGCACCGCTTCGAGCGCGGGGTCGATCCTCAGATGGTCGCCTTCGCTCAGGATCGGGCCGCGAGGCTGCTCGTCGAGCTCGCCGGAGCGCAGGTGCTGCGGGGGCGCGTCGACGCCTATCCCAGGCCGTACCAGCCCCGTTCGTTCGAGCTGAGGCTGGCGCGTGTCGGTGAGCTGCTCGGGATGGAGGTGCCCCCCGAGACCACGCGCAGCACGCTCGCGGGCCTCGGGTTCGGCCTCGAAGGGCAGGGCGAGACCGTCCGGGTCTCGGTCCCCTCGTGGCGCGCCGATGTCGAGGGCGAGGCCGACTGCGTCGAGGAGCTCGCGCGGACCCAAGGCTACGCGGGCATTCCGGCGGCGATGCCGCGGGGGGCCGCCGAGTTGCTCGCCGAGCCGAGCGAACGCGCCGTCGTCGCGCGCGTGCGCAGCGCGCTCGCGGCGTCGGGCTTCGACGAGGTGCTCAACTACTCTTTCGTCTCGGCAAAAGACCTCGAGACCCTCGCGCCGGGCCTCCAGCCGATAGCGCTGCAGAACCCCATCGCCGCCGACATGTCGGTGATGGCCACGACCCGGCTCGCGGGGCTTCTGGGCAACCTGAGGCACAGCCGCAATCGCCAGGTGGAGGACGTGCGGCTCTACGAGCTCGGCCGCGTCTACCTGCCCACGCAGGCCCGAGGCCAGCCGGCCGACGAGCCGCGGGTGCTCGCCGGGGTGATGTTCGGCGGGCGTGCGCCGCTCCAATGGGCCGCCGAGCGCGCGCCGGTCGACTTCTTCGATCTGAAGGGCGCGGTCGAGCGGATTCTCGAGTCGATCAACGCGCACGCGGTCGAGTTCCTCCCCGCGGCCGACGCTCGGATGCTGCATCCGCGCTCGGCCTGTGAGGTGCGCGCCGGGGGCAGACGGCTTGGCTTGCTCGGAGAGCTGCATCCCAGCGTGGCGGCGAAGCTCGATCTGCCGCGAGGCGTCTTCGTCTTCGAGCTTGTCGTCGAGCCCCTCGCCGCCGCGGCCGACCTCGTTCCCCAGTACCAGCCGGTCCCCAAGTACCCCGCGGTGCTGCGAGACATCGCCCTCGTCGTCGACGAGCAGGTCGCCGCGGCCGCCGTCGAGGCGCAGATTCGCTCGGCCGGCGAGCTTATCGAGGAGGCCATCCTCTTCGACGTCTACCGGGGCGAGGGCATCGGGCAGGGCAAGAAGAGCCTCGCCTTTGCGGTCCGCTACCGGGCCTCCGGGCGCACTCTGAGCGAAGAGCAGATCAACCAGGCACACGGAAAGGTCATCGAGCGCCTGTCGGCAAGCCTAGGCGCGGAGCTTCGGTCCTGACGGCTGTCGCGCGCTTTCCCTCGCGCGCGAAAACTCGATAGGATTTCGCGCGCTTCCAACCCGTAGACGAAAGGGACAGGGTCCATGTCTTTCAACGAAACGCCCGACTATTCGGCAGGAACCCCGCAGGCTGCGCCCCCGGTTGCGCAGGGCACCAACATCCTCGCCGTCCTCGGTCTGATTGCCGCGGTTGTCGGCCTTCTGACCTGCTGGGTGCCGTTCGTCGGCGTGCTCTTCTCGGTGGGCGGCCTCGTGCTCGCCATCCTCGGGAAGAAGAAGGCGACCCAGGGCGCGGGCGGCGCCGGGATCGCGCTCGGCGGCCTGATCGTGTCGATCATCGCGCTGCTGGTCTCGCTCGCGATCACCGCGTGCTCGGTGGCCTGTGGCATCGCCGCCAAGCAGGCGAGCGTCGAAATCGAGAAGAACAGCGCCGAGTGGGAGAAGTTCGGCAAGGAGATGGAGAAGGCGAGCAAGGACTTCGAGAAGGCCGCCAAGGAGATGGAGAAAGCCGCGCAGGAGGCCCAGAAGGCGCTGCCGGCGGCGATCGACGAGGGTGGGGCAGAAGAGGAGTAGCCTTCGGCGATGTGGCCCGTCTGGGCTCAGCTCGATCTCTTCGGTCGTCCGCTGCTGCTGACCGGCTACGGCGTCTTCGCAATCCTCGGCGCCGTGCTCGGCACGTACCTGAGCGTACGGACCGCACGGCGCCTTGGTTTTCCAGCGTTCGACGCCTTTGCCGCCTGTGCGCTCGCGGTCGCCTTCGGGCTGATTGGGGCGAAGGCGCTCTTCCTGACCGTCTCCATTCCGCGCATCCGCGCCGAGGGGTGGGGGCCCTTTCTAGGGCAGGGCGGGCTCGTCTGGTACGGAGGGCTCTTCGGTGGCGGGGCGGCGGCGCTCGTCTACCTCAAGGCATTTCGCCTCGACCTCGCGCGCTTCCTGGACCTTGCCACCCCAGGGCTGGCGGTCGGTCACGCCTTCGGACGAATCGGTTGCCTGATGGGCGGCTGCTGCCACGGCAAGCCGACCGCGCTCCCGTGGGGAGTGCGCTTCCCCGAGAGCCCGTTCTTCGGGGGCCCCGCGGGAGTGCCGCTCCACCCGGTGCAGCTCTACGAGGCGCTCGCCGAGCTCGCGCTCGCGGCCGTCGCCTGGAGGCTGGTCGGACGGGTGCGGAGAGGGACCGGCTTCGGGCTCTGGCTGCTCGGCTACGGGGCGGTCCGCCTCGTCATGGAGCTCGCCTTCCGGGACGACGACCGGGGAGCGGGGCTGTTCGGTCTGCCGCCGTCAGCGCTGCTCAGCCTGGCGGCCATCGGCGCGGGCGTCGCGCTGATAGCGAGGCGTTCAGCGGCGTCCAGTGGTTTGACAACGGAAACGAAAGTAGTTTGAATAGGTTAGCTCACCCACCCGGAACCGAGACGATGACCAAGGCCGATATCATCGAGAACATCTACGAGAAGGTTGGCTTCTCCAAGAAGGAGAGCGCCGAAATCGTGGAGATGGTGTTCGACACGATCAAGGAAACGCTGGAGCGCGGAGAGAAGATCAAGATCTCCGGCTTCGGCAACTTCATCGTCCGCGACAAGAAGTCGCGGGTCGGTCGCAACCCCCAGACCGGCAGAGAGATAGAGATTTCGGCGCGCCGGGTCCTGACCTTCCGCCCGAGCCAGGTGCTCAAGAATGCGCTCAATGGCATCGAGAGCACTCCGGAAGAGTTGGCGCGCGGCGACTGAATCGCGCCTCGGGTTCGCGGCCGCAATCATCGCCAACACGGTTGGATGGCCGCCATGAGGCTCCAGTCGCCCTCGCGCCTTGAGCCGGCGAGCCGAAAAGGGCCAGTCCGCTTGTTTGTTCTTGACAATGCAGCGGGGCCTCGGCATAAACCCCCGCCTTGCAAGCTGTTTCGGGGCGTAGCGCAGCCTGGTAGCGCACTTGCTTGGGGTGCAAGTGGTCGCTGGTTCAAATCCAGTCGCCCCGACCAAAGAAGGGCTCGGAATCGTTGAGGATTCCGGGCCCTTCTCCTTTTGGCGTGGGGTGCTCGGGGGCCACGACGAGGTAACGCTCGAGGAGGCCGGCGCGGTTGCCAGTCACCTCGGGCCGCGGGCGGTCCGGGCCTGCGGTGGGACGCATCGTCGAGCAGCTCGCCGGGGCGCCGGCGGGGCGGCAGTGAGTCGGTTGGCCCGCCGACGGCTCCTGCGCTGCCGTGAGTGCTGGCCCCTCAGGTCCGTCCGCCGATACCCCTGACGCCGCGGCGAGCGGGGACGCGAGCGACGGCGGCGTGAACGACGTGTCGACACTCAGGGGGCCGTGCCGGAAGCCGCATCCCACCTCGGGGGTCGATACCGACCCATTGGGGTGAGGGAACACCCCCGACCTTTCGCTTCCCGCGCCAAGCCGTTCGACATTGCGCGCCGCGCTCGACCGCCGGCGAAACGCCGCGTGACTTCAAGAGAAAGCGGCCGCTCGCGCGTGTCGCGGCGGCCGCCCTGATCCCTCCCCCGGGAAGTTGCTGGTGCAGAAGACATCGGTGTCGCTGGCGTTTCTGACCTCTGTTCCAAGTCCGTTACAAGAGGCGGGCCGCAGTCGCTGGGCGACAGGGCCGTACGAGCACTTCCTTGTGCAACCCTGCGAACCTTGATGGCTTTTTGCGAGTGGGCGGACAGCATCCGGTCCGCCTGCGCTGCGCTGGCCCCAGGGAAGAGTGACGAAAAGCGTCACGACTGGGGGATACGTCACGCCGGATCGCCTATCGCCCAGAGCAACAGCCCCGTCATCTGCCAGGGGCGCAGCCGGTTGTTCGGCTCGCTCGTCGCTGAGGTCGAGCGAGCTCTCGCGCACAAGGCCTGTCGCCAACCGAGGAGCGGATGGCCCCCCCCCGGTTGCTCTTCGCCCCGGCGGAGGGCAGAGCGGCGCTTCTGCCCCAGGCGTGACCCTGCGAGAGACGCCGCGGTTGCCACTCCCCATCGGCGAAGAATGCCTGCCACACGAGCCTTGCCCTTTCGCGTGACGGTGGAGGCGCTTGGTCCAACTTACGGGTTCGCCGGCTCGCGGCCCGACGGCGACGAAGGTGGCGCGGGCCGCGCGAATACCTCGCTCAGCGGACGCCGCCGCGCCGGCTTGGCGATGAGCTCAGTTGCCGGAGGCCCGGCAAGCAGCTTGGAAACCATCTCGAAGCCGAGCACGACGTAGACCGCGAGTACGAGCACGAGCACGACCCAGCCGGGGATGAGCCCCACGTGCATCATGGCGATGAAGCCGCTGGCCCCTTCGGCTCTCCGGTAGCCGACCGATAGCTTCACGAGCCACGCGACCAGCAGCACGCCGAGGTAGGCCGCGTACGCCCGCTTGACCCGCTGCCCAAGCGCGGCCCAGAACGAGATGAGCACCCGAGGGCCCTCGAGCAAAGTCGCCAGCTCACGCATCTGCGCCAGCTCGAAGGGCTCGTTGCGCAGCAGCGGAACGTAGAGCCCGATCTCGAGCAGGCGAATACGCGTCATGTAGGCATCCCACACCCGGTAGCGGCGCGCTTCGATGACCAGGAAGTTGATGACCAGGTACATGCCGACCAGAAAGACGGTGTGCGTGATTTCTGGGCTCCCCAGGCCCAGGGTCACCACCGCCGCGGTGGTGGTCAGCGCCCAGTTGGTGGTGGTGTCGAGCCGCGCGCGCCAGGCGTCGGCGCGCGCCATCTCGCCGCGGTAGAGGTGGGCGAGGTTGGCCGCCATTTTCTGTATGTCGAGCCTCGAATCGCCCGCCATGCCATTGATCTGCGCATCCCCGACGCTCGGGCCGCCGCTTGCGCTGAGCAGCCGTCAGGCTCTCCGCAACGGGCGCGGGGCGGGAGCTTTGCAGCGGGCGTCCGGATGGACTCCTGCGGCGTGCGGAGGGACTTGCGCAGCCAGGCGGCCAAGGACTGACGCGGTGCGGGAGGGTCCACCGGCTATTCGGTCGAAGCGACTGCGGAGGCGGTTTGCCGGCCCCTCTCCACATGCTCAAGCTAGCCGTACGGGTGCCGGGGGGGGGGGCAGTTGGTGGATGGGGTCCAGGCAGCGGCTCTGCTAGGCAGCTTTCTCGCCGAGAGCGCCGACCGCATTTCGCGACGAGCCAGCAAGGCGCTCAAGAACGAGCTTGTCCAAGGCCTGTCCTGGCAGCAAAGGCGCCGGGCCATCCCCTCCTACGTCCAGGAGCTCGGCTCGCTGCTGCTCGAGCGCGGTGAGGCCGCGCCGCGGCTCTGGGGCGAGGTGGTTCGCCCGCACGGAGCCTCCTACTTCGAGGCCCGCCGCGACCCCGGCGACCTCGTCCGCGAATTCCGGGTCCTCGAGCAGAGCGTCATCGAGGAGTGGGACCGCAAGAGGGGCCCGATGGACCGGGCGGTCCTGCAGCTATTGACCACCTGCATCGGTGAAGGCACCTCGGCCGCGGTGGCCGGCTATGTTCACCGGCTGCGCACCGAGCGGGTGGAGTTTCGCGAATCGGCGCTCATCGAGACGATCCTCTCCTACCTCGACGAGGGGATCCTGCTCATCGAGGCCGACGGGACCTTCTCGTACGCCACGCTGCCCGCCTACGAGCTGTTCGGCACCGAGCTGCACGCCGCGCTCGGCTCATCCTTGACCGACCCGGCGATGGAGCTGCTGCTGCAGAGGCTGCACGCGAGGACGGTCAGTAACGAGCCCATCGGGCCACAGGACTTGGCGCCGCTCGAGTCGCTGCGGGCCGGCGCGGGCCCTGGCGCCTCCTTCGTGCGCATCCACGAGGGCAGCGCCGAGCGCATCCTCGAGATCACCCCGCTGCCCATCTGGCAGGAGGGCAGTGCGGGCGAGAGGCTCCAGGACCTTCGCGGGGCCATCGTCACCGTGCGCGACCGCACCGAGAGCTACCGCAAGTCCGAGAGCCTGCGCCACGCCAACGAGCAGCTCGCCGAGCTGCACGCGCGGCTGCTGCACCGCTCGCGCTCGCAGGCGATGGGGGAGCTGGCCTCGGGGGCGGCCCACGCGCTGAACAACCTGCTCAACGCGATGAACCTGCGCCTGCGGCTGCTGCGCGAGTCGCCGACCCCCGCGCAGATCGACGCGCTCGAGCGCTCGATCGGCGACATCGCCGCCCTCGTCTCCAGGCTCCAGGAGTTCGCCGAGCGCCGGCCCGCGGGGGCCGCCGGCTCGACCGACCTCGACGCCATCGTCAGAGAGGCGCTCGCCCTGGCGCGCCCCGAAGCCCAGCGCACCGGCGAGGGCGAGGTGCGCCTGGTGACCGAGCTGCGCGCGCCCCCGCCGGTCCGCGCCAACACCTCGGCGCTGCGCGAGATGCTCGTCTCGCTGATGCTCTATGCCCACGAGCAGCTCGCCGCAGGCGGCGAGCTGCGCCTCTCGACCGAGCCGCTCGCCTCGGGCGGCGCCCGCTGCACGCTCGCCTACCAGACCACCGGCGGCGCACCGCCCCAGGCCGAAGCCTGGTTCGAGCCCTTCATGGGCGCCGAGGCCCCCGCGAGCATCGCTCTGGTGGCCGCCTCGGCTCGCGAACCGATGACCCATTGGGGCGGCGCCCTCGATGCGCGCTCGCTGCCAGACGGCGCGGAGTTCATCCTCACCTTCGCGCCCGTCGCGACCGAGGCCCCCAGGCCGGAGCCCATGATCATGACCACCCCGCTCACCCACCGGACCGTGCTGGTCGTCGACGACGACCCGGACAACGCGACGATGCTCGCCGAGGTCCTGGCGGCCGAAGGCCATGAGACCGACATGGCGACCACCGGCAAGGAGGCGCTCGCCAAGTGGCGCGAGCGCGAATTCGACGTCGCGCTGGTCGACCTGCTGATGCCCGACCTCTCCGGGACGCAGATCGCCGCCGAGCTGCTCAAGGTGCGCCCCGGCGCGCGCATCGCGTTGGTGACCGGCTGGGAACTCGACGCCGAGCAGCGCAAAGCGGCCCCCGTACACGCCATCTTCCGCAAACCGGTCGACCTGACGCGGCTGCTCGCCTTCCTCGGTCCGGTCGCACAGGAGCCGGCCCCGGCGCCCTGAAGAAGGGTCGAAGAATCCTCCTTCAGCCTACCGCTCACCCCGAAGCTCGTTGGGCGGTCCCTTGGCCGGCTGGGACCTTGCCGCTCGAAGCGAGCGCCACCACGACACCCCTCGCAACGCCGACCGCCCCCCGGCGCGGACAGGTGTAGACGAGGCAGCACGACCTCGGCTCGTGGCCGGTCGGCGGGCGTTACGCGCCTGGAAGCAGGAGGGGAGGCTGGCTACTATCGGCGCCCTTTCACCGCGATACCTCAGGGGAGATGCCGATGCCCGAGCTGCTCGTCGAACGGCACGAACACGTCGAGGTCTGGACGCTCAACCGCGAGGCCGCGCGCAACGCCATCAGCCGCGCGCTGCTGCGCGAGCTGAGCGACAACCTCGCCCGCGTCGACGGCGACCGGCAGGTGCGCGCCGTGGTGATCACCGGCTCAGGCGACCGCGCCTTCTGCGCCGGGGCCGATCTGCGCGAGCGCCAGACGATGAGCGAGGACGAGGTGCGTGCCTTTCTCCGTGAGCTGCGAGCGCTCTTCCGCGGCTTCGAGAAGAGCGACCGGGTCTTCGTCGCGGCGATCAACGGCGCGGCCCTCGGCGGCGGCGCCGAGCTCGCGCTCGCCTGTGACCTTCGGGTCTGCCGCGCCGAGGCAGTCCTCGGGCTGACCGAGGTGTCGCTCGGCATCATCCCCGGCGGCGGCGGGACCCAGCGGCTCGCCCGGCTCGTGGGCCCGGGGCGCGCGAAGGACCTCGTCCTCACCGCGCGGCGCCTCCGCGCCGACGAGGCCTATCGGTTCGGGCTCGTCAATCGGCTCGCCGAAGCGATCAGCGCGCGCGACGAGGCGTTCCAGCTCGCCGAGAGCATCGCCAAGCATGCGCCGATCGCGCTGGCGTGCGCCAAGCACGCCATCGACGAGGGCCTCGGCCTGACGCTCGACGAAGGGCTTGATGTCGAGCACCTCCACTACGAGCGCACGCTCGCGAGCCAGGATCGTCTCGAAGGGCTCGCGGCGTTCCTCGAGAAGCGCCCCCCGCTCTATCGCGGGGAGTAGGAAGGCGGGCCGACCCCCGAAAGCCCACCGACCACGGCTCGCAGGCTCAGCCCACCGACCTGGCACTCAGCGAGTCGGAATTCGGTGCCCATCGGCCCCCACTCGACGAGTCGAGATTCGGTGCCCACCCGCCGACTTCGCACTCATCGAGTGACGAATTGTCGCCTGGCGAGCCTTCCGGCCACTCATCGAGTCAGAAATTCGGTGCTCACCGCCGACTTCGCACTCATCGAGTCCCGAACTGTCGCCCGGCGGGCCTTCCGGCCACTCATCGAGTCAGAAATTCGGTGCTCACCGCCGATTTCGGCACTCGACGAGTGCCGAATCGTCGTCCGGCGAGCCTTCCGGCCACTCATCGAGTCGAAAACCGGTGTCCCCCCGCCGACTCTGGCACTCAACGAGTCACGCCCCGGTGCCCACCCGCCGACCCTGGCACTCAACGAGTCACGCCCCGGTGCCCACCCGCCGACCCTGGCACTCAGCGAGCGACGAATCCTCGCCTGGCGCCCTCCAGCTCGGGCGTTCGCCCCCTCGACGACCTCCGGGCCGGCCGGATGCCCTGGGCCCGAGACCGCGTCGGGCGGTCCGCCCGTTTCCCGGGCCGCCTTCGACTCCCCCGCGGCGCGCTGCCTACCAGCCCCCGACGCTCGACTCGATGACGGTGCGCGAGCCGCCCGCCGCGAAGACCGTCGCCGCGCTCGGCGCCGAGACCGTCTGCAAGGTCGCACCGGTCGGGCTGGTCTGCCGCGTCCAGGTGAGCCCTCCGTCGGTGGTCGCCAGCACGATGCCGTCGCCGACGATCCAGCCCCGGTTCGCGTCGGCGAAGGCGACGTCCTTGAGCACCAGGCTGGTGCCGCTCGCCACCGGCGCCCAGCCGCCCGCGTCGCGCCGCAGGATGGTCCCGCTCGAGCCGACGGCGATGGCGCGCGTCGAATCGAAGGCCCAGACCCCGAAGAGATCCGCGCTCACGCCCGAGGTCTCGGAGACCAGAGTCGCCCCGTCGTAGACGAGCAGAGCGCCGTCGTCGCCGACGATGAAGCCGCGCGAGCCGCTGACCGCCTTCACCGCGCGCAGGGCCTTGGTCGTCGGCGAGGGGAGCTGCTCGAAGGCGCCGCTGAACCCGTTCCAGCGCAGCACCTTGCCGTTGGTGCCGACGACGAGCCCGGTGTTGGCGTCCTTGAAGTGCAGCGCGCGCACGTTGATCGAGACTGGCGCCGAGACCTGCTCGAAGCTCTGCCCGTCGACGGTGCGCACGAGGAAACTCGAGCTGCCGCCTATCCAGCCGTGGGTCGCGTCCCAGAACGAGCAACCGTAGAGGTCCCGCGTCCCGCCGATCACCGAGGGATCGAGCGGCGAAAAGCTCGCCCCGCCGTCGGAGGTCTTGGCCGCGAAGCCCGAGTTGCCGACGAGGTAGCCGAGGCTCGCCGAGACGAAGCTCGCCGAGCGCACCTCTTGCCCGGACTGCGTCGGCCCGCCGGTGAAGCCGGGCGCGGTCTGGAAGCTCGCCCCCGAGTCGCTGCTGCGGAGCACGAGGCCGCCGTCGCCGACGGCGAAGGCCCGGCCTGTCCCGCGGACGAACACGATGCGCCGCAGCGACGGCCCCGGGGGCGAGTTGTGGTTCGCCCAGCTCGCCCCGCCGTCGCTCGTCTTGCGGATAGAGGCCAAGGCCGTCGTCGAGTCGCCCACCGTGTAGCCGGTCTGGGCGTCGGTGAAGGTGACGCTGAAGAGGGTTCGGGTGTTGCCGGTGTCGACCGAGCCCCACGTCCGGCCGCCGTCGGTGGTCTTGCGCATGGTGCCGCCGTCGCCGGCCGCGTAGCCGAGGCTCGCGTCGACGAACGACACCGCGCGCAATAGGGACGAGGCGCCCGAGCCGCTCTCCGTCCAGCTCGACCCCCCGTCCTCGCTGCGCAGGATCTTGCCGCCGGTCCCCACCCCGACGACGAGCTGGCCGGCGGCGTCGAGCACGGCGAGGTCGCGGACCGCCCAGGTGACGTTGGTGGTCACGCGGCTCCAGGTGGCCCCGCCGTCGACCGACTTGAGGACCATGCCGCTCGCGCCCGCGGCAAAGCCCGTCTGACCGGCGAAGCGCACCGCGTAGAGGTCCGCGCGCGTGCCCGATTCCACGCTCCACCAGCTCGCGCCGCCGTCGCCGGTCCGCACGATGACCCCGCCGGCGCCGACGGCAAGACCGTTGGCCGCATCGAGCATGGCGACCGAGGAGAGAAAGCCCGTCGCTCCGGTCGAGGACTGCGAAAACGAGGCGCCGCCGTCGAGCGTGCGCAGCGCGACTCCGGCCTCGCCGACGAACAGGCAGCGCTGGGAGTCGGCGCAGGCGACATCGAGGAGCGTCGCGCCCTGGGGCGTCGGGGTGAGGAAACGCCAGCTTCGCACCTCGATGACGCGGGTGGCCGACCAGGCCGAGAGGTTCCCGGAGCGATCGCGCGCGCGGACCCGGAAGTAGTAGCGCGCCGAGGCGAGCGGGGAGGGCACGAAGTAGAGGACGGCCGGCTCGGCCTGCTGGGCGATCTGCGAGAAGTCCTCGGTCGTCGACAGCTCGAGCGGGTAGGCCACGGCGCTGGAGGAGGCGCGCCAGGTGAGCGTCGGGGTCGTGTTCGAGACGAGCGAGGGCTCGGGCTGATCGACCGCGGGGACCGGCGGCGGCGTGAGATCGGTCTCGAAGGGGTGCGTGGCGATGGGGCCGACGTTGCCGGCGAGGTCGACCGCGCGCGCCGAGAAGACGTGGCCCCCCTCGCCGACCGGGACCTCGACGGGCGAAGCGCACGGCGCGAAGGTCTCGCGGTCGAGCGCGCACTCGAAGGTCGCGCCCGGCTCGTCGGCCGACAGCTCGAAGTGCGCCGGCGACTCGTTGGAGACGGGGGCCGGACCGTCCGTGATCGACGCCACGGGCGCGACCGTGTCGACCCTCCAGCGGGCCTCGGAGGAGTTGCCCACCTGGCCCTGAGCGTCGGTGGCGACGACGCCGAAGACGTGGGGGCCGTCGGTCAGGTTCGAGAAGCTCGAGGTGCCGAAGCAGGCCGCGGGCGGGGCTCCGTCGAGCGAGCAGCGCAAGGTGCAGCCCGGCTTGTTGGCGACGTAGGTGAGCAGCGCGGCGGGCTGGTTGGTGTGCTCTGGCGGCGCGGAGGTGAAGGTGACCACCGGCGCGAAGGCGTCGACAGTCCACTCGCGCCGGGCCGGCTGGAGCGAGCGGTTGCCGTAGGCGTCGATGGCCTGGACCTCGAAGGCGTGCGCGCCATCGGTGGTCACCTCGACCCGCTGCGGGCTCGCACACGGGGCGAAGGCGGCGCCGTCGAGGCTGCACTCGAAGGTGGCCGGCTCGTCGGCGGCGAAGAGGAAATCGGCGCTCGCCAGAGTCGAGATCGCCGGGGGGCCGAAGCTGATGGAGGCCACCGGGGGGGTGGTGTCGACGACGAAGGTGACGCTCGCCGGCGGGTCCTCCAGGTTGCCGGCCGGATCGCTCGCGCGGACCGAGAAGAGCTTCTCGCCGTCGCTCAGCCCGGTGAGCGGGAAGGGCGAAGAGCAGGGCGAGAAGAGCCCGTGGTCGAGGGCGCACTCGAAAGTCGCCGCGGGATCGTCGGCCGAGAAGGCGATGGTCCGGGAGGGCGCGCCGGTGTCGGGGACCGGGGCGAAGGCGGTTCGCGGGGCGCTCAGATCGACGGTGAAGCTTGCGGTCGCCGCAGTCGCATCGACGTTGCCCGCCGGGTCGACCGCGCGGACCGCGAAGGTGTGCGTGCCCTCGCGCAGGCTCAGCTCGAGCGGGCTCGAGCACCCGGCAAAGGGCGCCGAGTCGGCGCTGCACTCGAAGCTCGCCGAGGCGTCGTCCGACGAGAACCGGAAGGTGACCGGGTTCTGATTGGTGAGCGCCGGCGGCGCCTCGTCGAGCAGCGTCTCGGGCACGGTCGCGTCGACGACGAAGACCGCCTCGAGCGTCGTCGCGTTGCCGACCTCGTCGCGGGCGGCCAGGGAGAAGCGGTGCTCGCCGTCGGCCAGGCCCTCGTAGCTCGCCGACGACAGACAGGGAACGGGCGCCGCGCCGTCGAGGGCACAGGAGAAGCGGGCCGACTCGTCGGACTGGAACTCGAAGAGCGCCGAGCGCTGCTGCGAGAGCGCCGGAGGCTGCCGGGTGAAGGTGACCTGGGGGGCAGTGAAGTCGAGGGACAGCTCGGTCTGGGCCTCGGCGGCGTTGCCCGCCTTGTCGATTGCGCGGACGAGCACCGTCTGGAGGCCCTCGATCTCGCTGCCGCGCGTGCGATAGCCGCAGGTGACGTGGCCCTCGGCTCCGAGGACGCAGGGGATGGGGTTGCCCGCGACCACCGCCTCGGCCCTGCTCAGCGGCTCGTCGGCTCGGAAGGTGATTTCGACGTCCGCCTCCAGGCCCGCGCGCGGAGGGTTGACGACGAGCTTCGAGAGCACCGGCGGCCGCGAGTCGGCCGGGCTCCCGGGTGCGGTCTGATTGCCACAGGCGGCGGCAAGAGCGAGGGCGAGGGGCAACAGTCGGCGCATGGCGGCCTCGAGGGGATCGGAGTGGCGAGAAACGTCGATTATCGCATATCGGGTGGCACAGGTTGCCCCGGGGAAGCCCTGTCGGGCGGCGGGCGCAACTGCGCGAAGCGACTGGCGGTTTTGCACGATAGGCCCTCTCGAGCCGGTGGGCGAATTGCGGCACGAGGCGCGGCCTTGTCCGCGCACGCTTGCCGCGGGCCCGCGGGCGTGGCTGCTGCGGCCGCCGACGGCCGCGACGGCCGGGCCTCGAGCAGCCCATCGGCTCGCTTTCCGGGACGGCACAGCGGCGAAAGCTCGGCCGGTCATGCGAATCGAGGCCGGCAGGCCAGCGCGAGGACGAAGGGCCTCCCCTTCACGCCTCCCGTGCGCCTGCCTCTGGATTCCATCGCGAATACGCGCGGTTACGGGGCGGGCTGACTGCCGGCGACCCTCGCGCACGGCCCACGCAAGTCGTTGCGCCGGCTGCACGCTTGGATATATAGCTGCCCGCCGAACCGGGGTCGGACGGGCCACAGGGGGGCAGCCCGTGCTGAAGCGACCGCGGTTCGGAAACACGGGCGATCGGCGCGCCCTGGCTCGCCGGTTGCCAACACGTGCCCGACCCTAGGCCCGTATTTGGAGGAAGCAGCCGATGAACGATGCGTTGCCCGAGAGCCACCGAGAGCTTCAGCGAACCCTGCGCGGCTTCTGCGAGCAGAACGTCAGGTCCAAGGCGCGCGAGTGGGACCGCGACGAGCGGTTTCCCATCGAGGTCGTCCGCGAGCTCGGGCAGCTTGGGGTCCTGGGCATTCTGGCCGAAGAGAAGTACGGGGGCTCGCAGATGGGCGAGCTGGCGTTGGCGGTCGCCATCGAGGAGATCGGGCGCTATGACGGCGGGCTCGGGCTGTCGGTGGCCGCGCACAACGGCCTGGGCAGCACGCACCTGAGGGTCTTTGGCAACGAGGAGCAGAAGCGCCGCTACCTGCCCAAGCTGGCGACCGGCGAGTGGCTGGGCGCCTGGGCGCTGACCGAGCCGGACGCGGGGTCGGACGCCGCCGGGCTCAAGACGAAGGCGGTGCGGCGCGGCGACGGCTGGGTGCTCAATGGCGCCAAGCGCTTCATCACCCAGGGCACCGTGGCCGAGGTCTACGTCGTGCTCGCCTCGACCGATCCGGCGCGCAAGCAGAAGGGGCTCACCGCCTTCATCGTGGAGAAGGGGACCAAGGGGTTCAGCCAGGAGACCATCCACGGGAAGATGGGGATGCGCTCCTCGGACACCGCCGAGCTGATCCTCGAGGAGGTCGAGCTGCCGGATTCGCAGCGGCTCGGCGAGGTGAACCAAGGCTTCGTCAACGCGATGAGCGTGCTCGACGGCGGGCGGATCACCATCGCCGCGCTCGCGGTCGGCCTGCTGCGCGGCGCGCTCGAGGAGTCGCAGCGCTACGCCCGCGAGCGCCACGCGTTTGGCCAGCCCATCGGGCAGTTCCAGGCCATCGGCTTCATGCTCGCGGACATGGCGACCGAGCTGCACGCGGCGAGGCTGATGGTCCACCACGCGGCGAGGCTGTGCGACGAGGGCAAGCCGTTCGGCCGCGAGGCAGCGATGGCCAAGCTGTTCGCCTCCGAGGCGGCGACCCGCGCCGCCAACAAGGCGATCGAGATCCACGGCGGCTGCGGCTACACCCGTGAGTTCCCGGTCGAGCGCTACCTGCGCGACGCGAAGCTCTGCGAGATAGGCGAGGGGACCAGCGAGATCCAGCGCCTGGTCATCTCGCGGGAGCTGCTGCGCAAGTAGGCGGCCGTTCGGACCGGGGCTGCCCAAGAGGTATCGGGAGCTCTCTCCCTGGGCTCGGCCCGGCCCCCCGGTCACCTCGAGCGAAGTCGAGAGGCCCTTCGGCTCCGCTCCCGCCGCTCGCGCGTCGGGAGCTACGCTCAGGGTGAGCGGAAGCGAACGGAGTCGAAAAAGAATTCTCGACGCGCATCTTCAGCCGCCGATCGTTCGGCTCATCGAGTGGAAAAGGGGCGAGCCGGCGGCGCAATTCGACTCATCGAGTGGTGAAGGGGCGGGCGAGGCTTCGCCCCGTCACTCGATTGAGTCAGCAGCGCCCCGAACCCGCGCCCGAGCGCGCCGGTCCGCTCGGCGAGCGCAGAAGACCCCTTGGCGCAGGCGCCGTCCCGGAGTAGGGGAGAGCGGCGTAGCGCTGCTGCGCTCGATGCCGCGGCCGCCCAGGAGAACGAGTGATGAGGCCCATGGGCCCCCAAGACCTCAAGAGGCGTGACGAACAGCGCATCCACGAGTTGGAGAGCAGGCTCGGGGCGCGGTTTACCGATCCGAGGTCCGCGCTCGCGGCGCTCACTCACCGCAGCTTCGTCAATGAGCACAAGGACGAGGGGCGTGAGGACAACGAGCGGCTCGAGTTCCTCGGCGACGCGGTGCTCGACCTGGCGGTGAGCCACCGACTGATGGAGCGGCTGCCGCAGGCGCGCGAGGGCGATCTCTCGCGGCTGCGTGCGGCCATCGTCGACGAGGAGGGGCTCTCCAAGGTCGCCCGCGCCATCGGTCTCGGCAAGCTGCTGCTGCTCGGCAAGGGCGAGGAGATGAGCGGTGGGGCCGACAAGCCGTCGCTGCTCGCCAACGCGATCGAGGCGGTCTTCGCCGTGCTCTTCCTCGACGGCGGACTCGAGGCGGTCCTGCCGGTCGTCGATCGGCTCTTCGGGTCCGCGCTCGATCAGGCCTCGCGCGGCGCGCTCGGGCGCGACTTCAAGACCGCTCTCCAGGAGCTGACGCAAAGCCGCTTCAAGGTCTCGCCACACTACCGGCTGGTCTCCGAGGCGGGGCCCGACCACTCGAAGACCTTCGTCGTCGAGGTCGAGGTCGCCGGCTCGCCACTCGGGCGCGGCGAGGGGCGCAGCAAGAAGGACGCGGAGCAGACCGCGGCCCGGGAGGCGCTCGGGAAGCTGGCGGAGGACGCGGACGCCGGGCGCGCCGGCAGTGGCAAGCTCGACCGCTGAAGAGGCGGCGAAGAACCCTTCGAGCGGTTTCCGGTCAAGAGGTGTCGGGAAATCTCCTTGGCTCGGCCGGCCGTCCCTCCGGTCACCTCGAGCCGTAGCCTCCCGAAGGACGAGGGAGGCTCGGCCTACGCTCGGGGGGTCCTTCGACACCTCTTCTGGATTCGAGCCCCTCGCCAAGCTTGAGGCCGAAGGGCCCGACGACGCCCGCCTCGTTCCTCTGGGAGGCTGACGCTCGGGGTTGCGCGAGGGGGGCGGGCCGAGGTCAGGGAGGTCTCGCGACACCTCTGGAGGCCGCCTGCTCGAGTCGAGTCCGTCCGCCGTTTGGTCCTTGTCGGGGCTGGCCGGCCAGTCTAATGTTCGCCGCTCAAATCAGTCGGTTTTGCAGCGGAGGTCAGTTCATGCAGCGCATCCTCACGGTTCTGTTCGTCTCGACCCTGGCCCTGGCGGCCTGCAAGAGCGAGAAGCCCAGCCAGGCTCCGGTCGCGGAAAAGACGGAGAAGGTCACTACGCCGGCTCCGGCGGCAACCGCCCCAGCCGCGCCGAGCGCGCCAGAGGTCAAGCTGCCCGACGAGCTCTACGCCTCGCTCGAGACGAGCATGGGCACCATCGTCGTCAAGCTCTTCCCCAAGGACGCGCCGAAGACGGTGGCGAACTTCGTCGGCCTCGCCCGCGGCGAGAAGGAGTGGCACGACGCGAAGTCCGGCAAGAAGGTCAAGCGGCCGCTCTACGACGGCACCATCTTCCACCGCGTCATCCCCGACTTCATGGTCCAGGCCGGCGACCCGCTCGGCAACGGGACCGGCGGGCCGGGCTACCGCTTCGAGGACGAGTTCCAGAGCGGGCGCAGCTTCGACAAGCCCTGCCTGCTCGCGATGGCCAACGCGGGCCCGAACACCAACGGCAGCCAGTTCTTCATCACCGAGAAGCCGACCCAGTGGCTGAACAACCGGCACACGATCTTCGGCGAGGTGGTCCAAGGCTGCGAGCTGGTCGCCCAGATGGCCCGCGTGCCGCGCGGCCAGCGCGACCGGCCCGAGACCGACATCGTCCTGAAGGCCGTGGCGATCAGCGAAACCCTTCCGCAGTAGCTTGCCCGCCGGCTTTTTTCTTGCGGCGGCTGACACCCGAAGCCAAAGGGAGAACGAGATGGGGATGATGGACCAGGCCCGCGCGGGCAAGGAGCTCTACGCGACCTTCAAGACCACGATGGGCGACATCGAGGTCAAGCTCTTCGCCAAGGACGCGCCCAAGACGGTCGAGAACTTCGTCGGCCTCGCCACCGGCGAGAAGGAGTGGACCGACCCGAACACCGGCGAGAAGACCAACCGGCCGCTCTACGACGGCACCCTCTTCCACCGGGTGATCCCCGACTTTATGATCCAGGGCGGCGACCCGCTCGGTCGCGGCACCGGGGGCCCGGGCTACAAGTTCGCCGACGAGTTCCAGAGCGGACGCACCTTCGACAAGCCGGGCCTGCTCGCGATGGCCAACGCCGGTCCGAACACCAACGGCAGCCAGTTCTTCATCACCGAGATCCCGACGACCTGGCTCAACAACAAGCACACGATCTTCGGAGAGGTGATCAAGGGCTTTGACCTCGTCCCGAAGATAACCCGCGCCGGCAACGGCAAGGTCACCCTCGAGGCCGTCGTGATCAGCGAGTCGCGACCGGGCTAGCTTCGCCCGGTCGACTCGGTGCTCGGACAGGACCTGACAACTCGCTCGCCCGCACGGCGCCTGACCGCGCGGGCGTAGCTTTGGAATCGCATGGCTGAGCATCGCTCCGGCGTCGTCGCCATCATCGGCCGGCCCAACGTGGGCAAGTCGACCCTCCTCAACCGGCTGGCCGGCGAGAAGGTGGCCATCGTCTCGCCCAAGCCGCAGACGACCCGAAACCGGATCCTGGGCATCGTCACCCGGCCCGACTATCAGATCGCCGTCCTCGACACCCCCGGGGTGCACCGCGCCAAGGGCGGCCTCAACCGCTACATGGTCGAGACCGCGCTGTCGGCCATCGACGAGGTCGACGCGGTGCTCTTCGTCGTCGAGGCCTCGGTGCGCGGCGACGGCTCGGTCGAGGTGGGCGAGGGCAACCAGCTCATCATCGAGCGGCTCAAGAGGGCCTCGGTCCCGGTGGTGGTGGCCATCAACAAGATCGACACCATCGCCAAGCCGCTCTTGCTGCCGATGATGGAGGCCTACGGCAAGCTGCTGCCGGCGGCCGAGATCTTCCCCATCAGCGCGACCGAGGGCGAGGGCATCGCCCAGCTCGAGAAGGGCCTGGTCGCCCAACTCCCCGAGGGGCCGCAGCTCTTTCCCGCCGACATGATCACCGACCAGGTCGAGCGGGCCATCGTCGCCGAGCTGGTGCGCGAACAGATCCTGCGCTTCTGCCGCGAGGAGGTGCCGTACTCGACCGCGGTGCTCGTCGACCACTTCGACGAGAGCGAGCGCGAGCCGGCCAAGCTCGCGCCGGCCGGCAAGCTCGCCGGCCTGGTGCGCATCGACGCGACCATCTTCGTCGAGCGCGAGTCGCAGAAGGCCATCGTCATCGGCAAGGGCGGCCAGATGCTCAAGATGATCGGCGCGACGGCCCGCCAGGAGATAGAGCGACTGCTCGGCGCGCACGTCTACCTGTCGCTGCTCGTCAAGGTCGAACGGCGCTGGAGCGAGCGCCCGGACGTGCTGCGGCGCTTCGGCTACCACCGCCAGGGCTGAGCGGCCGGTCGACGAAAAACAAACCCTGCTCGCGGCCGGTTACATCCCTTTGCACCCGTCGCGACGGAGCCCTCGGGCGCCGTCGCCTCGCAATTCCGGAGCCGACGCTCCGCCGCCTACGACCTATGTCCGACCTCGAGACCCCGAACCTGCCCCAAGGCGCGGCCCGCCCGGTGATCGCCATCGTCGGCCGACCCAACGTGGGCAAGAGCACCCTGTTCAACCGCATCGTCGGCGGGCGGCGCGCGCTGGTCCAAGACGTGCCGGGCGTCACCCGCGACCGCAACTACGGCGACGGGGCCTGGAACGGCCGGCCCTTCACCATCGTCGACACCGGCGGCTTCCTGCCGCAGACCGAGGACAAGCTGCTGCGCCAGGTGCGCGACCAGGCGCGCCTCGCGGTCGAGGAGGCCCAGGTCGTCATCCTGGTCACCGACGGCATGGCCGGGCTGACTGCGGTCGACCAGGAGATCGCCGCGATGCTGCGGCGCAGCGGCAAGCCGGTCTTCGTCGCGGTCAACAAGATCGACAGCGCCAAGCGCGAGCAAGAGGGGTTTCTCGCCGACTTCTGGGCCCTGGGCCTCGAGGCGGTCTTCCCGACCAGCGCCGAGCACAGCCGCGGGGTGGGCGAGCTGATGGACGCGCTCGTCGCCAGCTTCCCCGAGGCGCCGCTGCCCGAGCCGGTCGACGAAGAGCTGTGCCGGGTGGCCATCGTCGGCCGGCCCAACGTGGGCAAGAGCACGCTCATCAACCGGCTGCTTGGCGAGGAGCGCTTCGTCGCCAGCGAGGTGCCGGGCACCACGACCGACTCGGTCGACACGCGCCTGACCTACAAGGGCCGCACCTTCGTGCTCACCGACACCGCGGGAATCCGGCGCAAGCGCGCCATCGCCGCCCGGGTCGAGCAGTTCAGCGTGATGCGCGCGTTCCGCTCGATCGACCGCGCCGACGTCGTCATCCTGCTGCTCGACGCGACCGAGCCGGCGGTCGACCAGGACGCGAAGATCGCCGCGCTCGCCCTGGAAAAGGGCAAGGCGATGGTCGTCATGGTCAACAAGTGGGACCTGCTGCCCGACGCCAAGGCCGCCGCCTTCCGCGACGAGCTGAAGCGCAGCATGCCGTTCGTCTCCTGGGCCCCGATAGTCTTTGGCTCGGCGCTCACCGGCGACCACGTCTTCCAGGCGCTCGAGAGGGCAGGGCAGGTCTTCGAGCACTACAGCGCCCGCCTCCCGACTCCCCAGCTCAACGAGTTCCTGCAGGCCGTGGTCGACGAGCACCCCGCGCCGCTCTACGGCGGCCACCCGGTGCGGCTCTTCTACATCGCCCAGACCGGCTCGCGGCCCCCGGTCTTCTCGGTCACCTGCAACAAGCCCGAGGGTGTCACCGACGACTACAAGCGCTTCATCGTCAACCGCATGCGCGAGTCGTTCGGGCTCAAGGTGCCGGTGCGGCTCATCGCCAAGCGCAAGTCGAAGCGGGCCTTCGTGGCGAAGAAGCGCTGAAGAGGCGTCACACCAATCCTTCGAGCGAAGACCGCTCCGCCCGAGCGTAGGCCGAGCCTGCGAGGCCGCAGTCGAGGCCCCGCAGGCTGCGCCCTCGGTCGCCCGAACGCAGAAAGACGACCCGGGAGACTGGCGCTCGCGCGTGAGAGGGGGCGTGCGCCGAAGGTCAGGGGGGCCTCGCGACAGCGCTGCGAGAGATTCGCCACCGGACGAACCGACGGGAAAACCGCGCTTGCTCACGTTCGATGCGGCGGCGCCTGGAGTGCCCGGTGGCGTGCGCCTGTTCGTTTGACTGCAAATGCGGCCGCTTCTACAGTGGCGCCATGATCGTATGCCCCGTGTGTGAGCACCAGCAGAGCCAAGGAACCGCCTGCGATGTCTGCGGCAAGGCTCTCGTGGCGTCGCAGCCCATCAACGTAGCGCGCGAGGTCCTCCCCGAGCTCGAGAGCAACATCCTGCCGGGCGCCGATGCGAACGTCGTGATCGAGCGGATGGCCGAGATCGACGAGTACCGAGCGAGCCACGTACAGATCGCTTTCGAGCCGATGCCGGAGTTGGAGCGGACCGAGCACGCGGAGGTCGCGTTGGCCGCGGTCGAGCCCGTGCCGGACTTCGAGCGCACCAGCCACCCGGGCGACGGGCAACGAACCCCCGTCTCGGCCGTGCGGCGCTGCCGCTACTGCGGCCACACGCAGCAGACCGGTTTCCTGTGCGACGGCTGCGGCCTCAGGATGCCGGGGACGGAGATGGCCGGGAAGCCGGCAGCCCACGAGGAGCCGACGACCGTCGCCTGCCCGGACTGCGGGGTGACCGGCAGTATCAATTCCCGCTGTCTGGCCTGCGGGGCATACCTCAGGGCGCCCAGCATCTGAAGATGTGTCGAAGAGTCCTTCGAGCGATAGCCGGTCAGCCCGAGCGTAGGCCGAGCTTGCGAGGCCGAAGTCGTGGGCCCCTCGGCTCCGCACCTTCATCGTTCCTCTGGGAGGCTGCGCGCGGGCCTCTCGACTTCGCTTTCCGGAGGTTGGCAAGCCCGAGGTTTGGGAAAGACCTCGAGCACAGGGAACGATTCGGGAGAGCGCGGCGTGATTCCTCCCGATCGCCCCTGCCCGGAAGCGACGCAACTGTTCCAGAGGACTTGGCGGGTTCGGGCTCCGCGATCGCCTGCAATCCGCGGAAACCGGTAGGCTGAATCGCTCATGGCGCTGCCGCCCGGACGCGGTCGCGCCGTCTCGAAGTGACCATGGACACTGCTTCATCCCCTGAGCTCGCTGAGCTCGAACAGCTCGGCCGCAAGCTCGAGACGCGCGCCTCGATCGTCTTCTTCGCGCGAGCCTTCGTGCTCTTCTGCATCAGCTTCGTCAGCCTCGGCGTCGCGTGGCGATTGCTCGCCGACTCGACCGGCCTGCCGCTGTTCTTCTGGCCGATAGCGGGAATCGGGCTGTTGTCGCTGGCCGGTTCGCTCTTCAGCGCGCGAAAGGGCCGCCAGCTCGTCGTCCGAGAGCGCCGCGAGTTCGCCCGGTACCAGGAGCTGAGGGCCAGGGCAGGGGTCGATCCTTGAAGGCCGCCCGTCGTGCGACCGGTCCCAGGCGCGCGCGCCAGACCGGCCTGAACCTTGGGTTACCCCGGCAAGTTCGGCTAGACTCCCGGCACTTTTTTTTCCGAAGAACGAGGGCGAGCGATGGGCGAAATCATCCGTTTCGTGAATAACTACGAGGACCTCTCGACCGACCGCGGCTACCAGTTCAAGTTCAACTGCGACCACTGCGGCAACGGCTACATGAGCTCCTTTCAGCCGTCGATGCTGGGGATGGCCTCGGGCCTGCTCAACGCGGCCTCGAGCATCTTCGGCGGCATCCTCGGCCGAGCCTCGGACAGCGCCTACCACGTCCAGCAGGCGGTCGGCGGAAAGGCGCACGACGAGGCGCTCAAGAAGGCGGTCGAGGAGATCAAGCACAAGTTCAAGCAGTGCACCAAGTGCGGCAAATGGGTCTGCCCGGACGTCTGCTGGAACGAGCGGCGCAACCTCTGCGAGGAGTGCGCTCCCGATCTCGGCGAGGCGACCGCATCGGCCCAGGCGCGCGCGGCCGTCGAGCAGATTGAGGAGAAGGCGCGCAGCACCAACCTCGTCGAGGAGGTCGACATGCGCGTCGAGGCGGTCGCCTCGTGCCCGTCGTGCGGCGCGCGCGCTGGGACCTCGAAGTTCTGCCCTGAGTGCGGGCAGCCCATCAACGCCAAGGACAAGTGCCCGAAGTGCGGCACGGAGATGCCCGCGTCGGTCAAGTTCTGCCCCGAGTGCGGCGAGCGCCGGCGACCGAAGCTCTGACCGCGACGGTCGAGAGTCGACAGCCGGGGCATGGCTCGGAACCTGAGCGACCGGCCGCATCGGCTTAGGGGCGCATAGCGATGCGCCCGTCGGGGAATCGAGCCCGCGCTCGGCCGGCAGGAAGGTCGGCCCTCCGAGGTCGTGCGCGGCCACGACGGACTCGGGGCCCGCGCTCAGCAGCGCCGGCCCCATTTTCCTGCAGCGAGGCACGCCATGCGCAACGAGAGCGCGCTGACGCCTGTCAAGGGTCGCTTCCGCCTTCTGGGGCCGGACGGCTCCGAGCTCGAGGCCTCTGAGGCCGTCTTCGAGGTCGGTCCGCAAGCGCTTCTGGTGCAGCCCCGGGAGGCTGCGCCGCTTCGCGTCGAATTCGCCGACGTCGACGGGCTCTCTTCGGCGGACTACGTCTCGACCCTCGTCCTCGAGAGCGGCGAGCGCGTCGAGGCCTCGATGCTCGGGCGGCGCTTCGGCGGGTACGCCGACGCGCTCGGGGCTTCGCTGCGCGATTACCAGGCGAAGGGCCTGCTGCTCGAGGAGCCATCGGGCGGCGAGTCGTTTGCGTGCGACCTCGAGCGCGACGGGCAGAACGGCGCTGCCGAGGCCCGGGTCTATGCGACCAGCCTCGCAGTCATCGCCCGGGAACAGACGCCTTTCTCGGTGCCCTTGGGCGAGGTGCGTTCGGTCTCATTCGACGAGGAGCGCTACGCCATCGACATCGAGACCGACGCCGGGCGGCTGTCGCTGCTGCGCCTGGGCAAGCGGTCCGAGCCCTGCCGCCGCCTGCTCGAGTCGCGCCTCGCGGAGCTGCGGAAGCGAACCGGAGAGGCCCTCGCGTTCCTGGTGCCAGGACTGCCGACGCTCGCCGCGCGCAGGCTTGCGCAGGCGCTGCCCGACGGTGTCCCCGCACAGCGGGCGCAGCTCGACGCCATCGCCCCACGGGTCTGGACGACCCTGGTCGAGTCGGCGGTCCGCGATCGGAAGCTGAAGGAATCGTTCGAGGCTCTGTCGGCCTTGTGCCCGGCCGACCAGATCGCCGCGGGCATCAAGGAGACGAACGCGCGCCAGGACGCCGACGGCGAGGAGGAGGAGCCCGAGGAACCGGAGGAGGCGCCGGAGGAGGAGGAGGCCGAGGAGAACCCCATGACCGGCCGCGTCGTCTGGTTCCTCTTTCCGATCATCTCGCCGGAGCGCTCGAAGCCGGGCAACGCGATCGCCGTCGAGGTAGCCAACCGGCAAGGGCGCGCCACGTACCTCTTTCGGATCGCGCCGCCGCAGGTCTACCGGGAGGCGAGCTGGGACGAGCTGCGGTCGCTGGCCCGCGACCGGATTCGCTCGGTCTCCCGCGCCCTGGTAGCGCTCACTTTCAAGCGCGAGCCCATCTTCCTCGCCGAGGACAAGCTGCGCAGCGGCCGTTATTCGCGATACCGGCTGGCGATGCGCCTGTCGGCGCCGCTCAAGTCGGCGCGCGCGACCTTCGTCGGTCGAGCGATACACGGGAAGGCGTGGCGCAGGCAGCTCGAGCAGGCCCTGGCGCGAGCGAACTCTTAGGAGCGGCGAGCCTAAGGACGCGCGGGCTCGAAGAGGTGGTGCGAAGACCCGCTTCCGGCGAGCGAAGCCGTGCCTCCCGCCGCGCGTGCGGCCGTTCAAGAGCGCAACACGGTGCCTGGGGGGGAGAGCGCGCCGATGCAGCGAGGACGCGCCGGAAGCGCGCCCTCGCAGGCATCCGGCGCTAGGCCAGCGACAGGCGCAAGCGCGTGCGCAGCTTGAGGTGATCGTCCGAAAGGATGAACGCCACCACCTCGAACATGTCGCGCCGCTTGCGCAGCGCGGCGACGATCTGTTCCGGCGAGTCGAGACGCACGCCGGTGATCGACGGGTCTTCACGCAGCATGAGCTGAAGGGCCGCGGAGATATCGCCGGCGAGCAGCAGGCCGGCACGGTCGGCGGACCAGTTGCAGGCCTGCAGCCAAGCCTTCAGGTCGATGCTCTTGCTCTCGGCGAGCTCGCGCGCGGCCGGCTCGAGCAGCTTGAGAGCCTTGCCGCTCATCGCCTTCTTGATCTTCTTGCTCGTCTCGGGGTCGGGGGTGCCGAGCCTGTCGAACTCCGGCAGCGCGATGCGCACCGCGTTGCCAATCAGGTCCGCGAGGCGGCCCGCCTCGAGCTTCTGCGCGAGGGCCATCTTGTTGCGCAGGTTGAAGGCGGCCCGGGCCAGCAGGAACTTCTGCTCGCGCTGGTTGTAGCGGCGCACGAACTCCGAGCCGATGACAATCGCCAGCGGATCGGTGTTGACGAGCGACAACTGGGCCCCGCGCTTGCTCAGGTAGACGTCGAACTTGTCGATTCCGAAGGCACTGCACGGCGCCTTTACCGCGCGATACAGGGCGTTGTCCGGCTTGAGCCGGTCCGAGCGACCGACCCCGAGGACATCGAGGCCGGGGTCGACGAGCTTGTGGAGCTGATCGCCGATGGCCCGCATGATGTCGGAGAGCGGGTGCCGGGCCGACGGGTGCTGCAGCACCAAGTCGAGCTGGTCGGCGCCGAGCACCTCGGTGGTGTCCTGGGGCACGCGGCCACGCGCCTCGGAGAACGAGGCGACCTCGGCCTCGGTGAGGGCCTTGCAGAACGAGAGCACGTGCCCGGCGCAGACCGCGCGGTCGAGCTGGCGCGAGTTCGCGTAGAGCCGATAGAGGATGTGGTAGCTCTCAAGGCGAAACGGGTCGACCTTGAGCAGGTTGCGGTGCTCCTCGATCGCCGCCGGGGCCGCTCCGGGGTCCTTCGCGAGCAGGTCGGCCAGCGCCGCGCGGGCCGGGACGCTCTCGGGCGACAGCTCCACGGCGAAGCGATAGTTCTGCACCGCCTTGATCCGGTCGCCCTGGCGCGCCCAGAGCTCGCCAGACCTCATCCGCAGGGTCAGCGCGCGGGGCCTGTCGCCCGCGGCCGCCGCGTCGATGGCCTGCTTCTCGAGCAGCCCGCTCAGCTCGTCGAGCTTGCCGAGCCTCTCGTAGAGCCCGGCGAGCTTGTCCATGATCGCCGCGTCACTCGGCGCGAGATCGAGCGCGCGCTTGTAGTGAGTCGCGGCGGCGGCGTGCTCCCCGAAGCCCTCCTCGGCGATGCAGGCGAAGGTGGCGAGGTGCCGCGAGAGCCGCTTGGGATCGGGGTCGGCCTCGACCAGGCGGCGATAGGCGTCGGCCGCACCGCTCCAGTTGCGCGTCGCGAGGTGGATGGTCCCCAGGCGCTCGAGGGCGTCGAGGTTTCTGGGGTCGACGCTCAGCGCGGTCTGCAGATGGGCCGTCGCCCGGCCCGGATCGCCCAGGTGGTCCTGGAGCAGGGCGCCGAGGCGGTGGTGGAGCGCGGCGAGCTCCCGCGGATCGCCGCCAAGCTCGATGCGGCGGTAGAAGGCCTGCGCGGCCTCTGCGTGCCGATTGGCCGCCAGGCACAGCTCCCCGTAGAGCAGCAGCGCGGGCGCGCTGTCAGGGGCGAGCGCAAGTGCCTGGTCGAGTGCCTCGAGGGCTTGCTGGCCATCCTTGACCTGGTTGGCGAAGACCTTGGCGGCGCTCAGGTACTCTTCGGCGGCGCCGGCCTGATCGCCGCTCCCGGCGCGCGAGCGCGCCCGGTTGAGGTGGAGCTCGGCGATCTGTTCGCCGCCGCCGCTCAGCGCAAGCAGAGACTCGAGCCGCTCGCCGGCCTGCTTGTCCAGCGGATCGCGGGCGAGGACCTCCTGATAGGCAGCGCGGGCCGCCGAGACGTCCTGAAGCTGCTCCTCGGCAAGCCGCCCCGCTGCGAGGAAGGCGGCGATCGCCGTGGTGGCGTCGCGCGCGGCCCTGCCCTCGGAGGTGAGCAGCTTGAAGACCTCGGCATGCTCGCCGCGGCGCACGAGCAGCCTTCGCGCGGCCGCCAACGCGGCGAGGTGAGCGGGCTCGGTCTCGAGCACTGCGCGATAGCAGCCCAAGGCACGCTCGAGGTGGCCGAGGCGCCACTCGTAGACCTCGCCCAGGCGAAGGCGCAGGGCGCCGAGCGACTCGGGGGCGCCGCCCGCCACGCGCCTCTCGAGCCAAACCGCGAGGTTCGTCCAGTCGCCGCTTTGCCGCAGGACGCGTTCGTAGGCGCCGGCGACGCGCGGATCATCCGGCGTAAGCTCGGCGGCCCGTCGCAACTCCGAGACCTCAGCCTGCAGCCCGGCGGCTTCACGGTCGCGAAGGGCGGCGAGGTGCATCGATGCCGCGGCGCGCGCGTCGCTGAGCGCCTCGGCGATTCGGGCGCGGATCTCCGCGCGGCGCGCTTTGTCCGGATGCAGGGTTTCGAGCTTTTTGAGCGCCATCAGGTGGTTCGGCTGCAGCGCGAGGATCTGCTCGTAGCAGCCTCCGGCCTGGGCGCTGTCCGCGAGGTGATCGGACCAGAGGACCGCGAGCTTCTCGAGGACGGCGACCTTCGCCTCGGGGGGCTCCGACACCTCGAGCTCGCGCTGGTGCAAGGAGACCAGGTCCTTGAAGGCGCCCTGGGCACCGTAGAGGCGCTCGAGCGCCCGGAAGGCAGGCATGTGGGCGGGCACGAGCGCGAGGGCCTCGAGATAGGTCTCGATCGCCAGATCGGTTCGCGACATCTCGTCCTCCCAGAGGGAGGCGACCTGGAAGAGGGTGTTCGCGCGCTCGTCGCAGTCCGAGCGAGCGGCGGCCTCAGCGCGCAGCGTATCGACCAGGTACTCCCAGTCCTTGCGCTCGCGGTAGATGCGCGACAGCGCGCGCATCGCCGGGAAGTGGTCGGGCGAGAGGGTGAGCACCTCCTGATAGGCGCCGATCGCGTCGTCGAGCCGGTCGAGCTTCTCCTCGAGCAGCTCGCCCGCCTTGAAGATGAGCCCGGCCGCCTGTTCGGGCGAAGGCGTCATCTCCGCCTCTTGGCGGTACATGTCGACCAGCTTCTCCCACTGGCCCGACTGCGCGTAGAGCTTGCCCAAGGCCTTGAGCGCGGGCAGGTAGGTAGCCGAGAGGCCGAGCAACTTCTGGTAGGTCGCGATAGCGCGGTCGCGATCTTTGAGCTTCTCCTCGAAGATCTCGGCGTTGGTGTGCAGCAACGAGATCATCTCCTTGGCATCGCTGGCGAGCGAGGCCTCGGTCTCATTGATGCGCAGCAGCTCTTCCCAGCGGTCCGCGCGCTCGCACAGGCGGGCGAGGTTGCGCAGGGTCGGCAGGTGATCGGCGACGACCTCGAGCACGCGCTGCAGCGTGGCGATGGCCGAATCGGTGTCCCCGCGGCGCTCCTCATGGATCGAGGCGATGTGCGTGAGCACCGAGACGATCTGGTCGCGGTTCTGGGTGTGCCGCAGATCGTGCTCGTGCAGGGCGACGAGCTCGTCCCACTGTGCGTTGCGCTCGAAGATGCGGATGAGCGCCTTCTGGGCCGGCAGGTAATCGGGCTGCAGGTCGAGGATCTGTCGATAGCAGGTCACCGCCTCGGCATCGCGCGAGAGGTTGACCTCGAGCAGCTCGGCCGCCTTGTAGAGGCGCGAGACCTTCTGCCGGGGGTCCTCGGTGGCCTCTATCTCGGCCGCCAGCACCTCGAGCAGCTCCTCCCAGCTCTGCTTGCGGTGGTAGAGCTTGCCAAGGCAGGCGACGGCCGAAGGGTGGGAGGGCGAGACCTCGAGCACCTTGCGGTAGCAGGCGATCGCCGCCTCCTCGTCGCCGAGCTTCTCCTCGGAGAGCGCGCCCAACCGCAGGTTGAGGGCGATGAGCTCGGCGGCGTCGGTCAGCTTCTCGACCCGCGCCCGCAGCACCCCGGCGAGCTCCTCCCAGCGGCAGGCGACCTCATAAACGCGAGCGAGCTCGTCGAGGATGATCGGGTCGTGCGGCGAGATCTTGCGCCCGGCCTCCAGCGCCGCGAGCGCGGCGTCCGGATGGCCCATCCGCTCGTGGACTCGGCTTATCCGGAAGAAGATGGGCGCAGAGCTCGCCCCTCCGCCCTCGGCCTCGGCCCGCAGCGCCGCGAGCATCTCCTCGGGTCGGCCTTCGCGCTCGGCCGAACGCTTGATCGCCGAGAGCACGCCCGGATCGCGCCGCTGAAGCTCGAAGGCGCGGCGATAGAGCTCCGAGGCCTCGGACGGCTGGCTCAGCGGGCCCTCGCAGAGCTGGGCAGCCGAGATGAGGTAGTGGCACTTGAGCCCGGGGTCGGCGATGGCCTCGGCCAGTCGCAGGAACACGTCCTTGAGGCGCGCGGTGTCGCCGCGCGCCGCGTAGGCGCTCTCGAGCGCCGAGAGCACGCCGATGTCGCCCGGGGCACGCTCGAGGCACTGCTCGAGGATGGCGAAGGCCTCGTCCGACCTGCCCAGCTTGTCCTCGAGCACCGCGGCCTTCTCGACCATCAGCGCCACCCGCTCCGACTCGCTCCGGGCCGCCGCGGCCTCGGCGTCGAGCAGTTGCGCGGCCATCTGCCAGTTGCCCACCTCGCCGAAGAGCCTGCGGGCAGCCTGGATATTGGGCACGAGCTTGGGCGCCAACCGGTAGGCGTTCTGGAAGCAGACGGCCGCGTTGCGCGCGTTCTTGAGGTGCTCGTTCCAGAGCAGGCCCATCTCGTAGTGCAGGACCGCGGCACCCGCGTCGTTGCCCAGCGCCCTCGCCTCGCGCTCGTAGACCGCGATGAGCTCCCGAACCTCGGCCTCCGAGGGAACGAGCGGCTCGCCGTCCGGCGGCGGGAAGTCGAGCGCGGCGCGGGCAAGCTCGACGGCCACCTCGAGTCGCGGCGTCGAGCGCTGAGGCGCGGCAGGCTCGGCGAGGTCGATGTCGATGTCGTCGGGTACGAGGTTCTTTTCGAGCTCAGTCATGTGAGACCTCGGAACCAGGGGCGAATCGTGCGCCTCAGGCAGCAGGGGCGAGCGATGGGGGCCGGTGGAAGTGCAAGGGGCCGGGCGATGCGCCCAGATGTCCGCAAGACGAATGCGTTTTCTACCACAGCGCTGCCGCGCTTTGAACACAACGGTCCCGGGAGACAGCGGCCGGTCGCGCTCTTTGGCGGTGGTCAGGCGGCCCCGCCGCGCGCGGCGCCGAAGGGGCCCCCGGCGAGCGATGGCCCGAGCGCAAAGCCGGGCCGCCCCCGCGCGCCGGCTTTGTGCCGCGCGCAAACGGCCCGCGGGCCCCTGAGGAGGCAAGCAGACTCTGCCCGGTTGTGTGGAGGCGGGCAGACGGGCGCCGGCGCCGGCGCCTATAATCCTTCGCTGTGAACGGCACCGGCAGATACGAGTTGCTCGACCGAATCGCCAAGGGCGGAATGGCCGAGCTCTACCGCGCGCGGGCAGTCGGCGAGAGCGGGTTCGCCAAGCTACTGGCCATCAAGCGCATCCTTCCGCAGTGGGCCAACGACGGCGCCTTCGTGCGCATGCTCATCGACGAAGCGCGCATGGCCGCGAACCTGTCGCACCCGAACATCGTCCAGGTGTTCGAGCTCGCGCGCGATGACCAGGGCTACTTCATCGCGATGGAGCTGGTCGCCGGGCCCAACCTCTCGGCGCTGCTGCGCAGGCTCGGCGAGCAGGGTCGGCGCCTGCCGCAGGCCTGCAGCATCGACATCGCCATCCAGGCTCTGCAGGCGCTCGACTACGCGCACAAGATGACCGACGCTCAGGGGCACGCGCTCAACCTCGTGCACCGCGACGTCTCGCCCGAGAACCTCCTGCTGACCACCTCGGGCACGGTCAAGCTTGCCGACTTCGGGGTCGCCAAGGCGAAGAACCGCATGCACGAGACGCAGGTCGGCACGCTCAAGGGCAAGCTGCCCTACATGTCGCCCGAGCAGGTCCAGGGCGCGCAGGTCGACGGCCGCACCGACCTCTTCGCGGCCGGGCTCGTGCTCTGGGAGTGCCTGGCGGGCAGCCTGCGCTACGACGCGGAGAACGAATACGAGCTGATGCAGCAGGTCGCCGAGAACAGGAGCCGCTCGCTGGCCGAGCTCGGGGTGAAGGTCGCCCCCGAGGTCGAGTCGGCGCTCGGGCGCGCGCTCGCGCACCGGGTCGAGGACAGGTTCCAGACGGCGGGCGAATTTGCCCAGGAGCTGATGCGCTACCACCGCAGGGCCTTCCCGGACTACGTCCCCTCGCTGCTGGGCGATCTCGTCGCGAGCAGCTTCGCGGCCGAGCTCAGCGAGCTCTCGAGCAAGCTGCAGCGCCTGGAGGCCGGCCACGACGCGGCCATCGGCCTGGCCGGGGCGACGACCGAGCCCAAGGCCGAAGCTGGGCCACAGGCCCCACCGCCCGATGCCCGCCCGCGCGCGAAGCGAACGCGGCAAGCGCGGTCAGCTAGACCTGAGCCCGCTCGAACGAAACCCGTCGCCGCGCCCGAACAACATGAGGCCATCGACGCCGCGATCCGCGAGGCCGCCTCCGCCGAGCGCGCCGCGAAGAAGGAGGGCAAGGGGGTCGGCGCTCCCGTGCTCGTCATCTCGTTCCTGTTGGCGGGCGGCCTGGGCATCGGCGGGGTCATGGCCCTCGAACGGTTCTTCTTCGACGAGCCCTCGCCCGCGCCATCCGGCGACCAGGCGCCGGCCGCGCCGGGTGAAGCGGATCCAGCGCTGCCCTCTTTCGAGGAGCGCGACACCGCCGCTGCGCAGCCACCGGCAGGTGCCACCGAGGCCAGGGAGGTGCCGCGCCCGGCCCGTACCGAGCCGGCCAAGCGGCAGCGGGCCGAGAGCACGCCCTCCAGGCCGCCGAAGCCGACGGGAACGGGCTATCTCGACCTCGATTGCGAGCCCCAGTGCGAGGTGGTCATCGAGGGTCGAACCGTGGGCTTCTCGCCGCTGCGCGCGCATCCGGTCCCGGCCGGCCGCCAGCGGATCAAGGTGCAGAACCGGCTCATCAACCTGCACCGGTGGCTCACGCTCGAGATCGAGCCGGACAAGACCACGACCCGCAGCGTCAACCTCGTGCTCGATCGCTGATGATCAGGCGCCGGTGCGTGGGCAGGCAAGCCGAGCCCGCCGAGCCGCCGCATCGCCGCTCGCTGCGGCCAAAAGCCCGTCGAGCCAGGCCCGCGAGCGCCTCGATGAGTCGTTGAACGCTCCCGCGTGCTCGCGCAGCGCGTGATCGAGCGTCTCGAGGTGCTCGGCGAAGAAGGAGATCGGCGCGACGACGAGATCGCGCACGCTGCCGCTGGCGCCAAGCCTGGTGAGGGCGAGCTCGCTCGAGGGCGCCCGGCTCTGAAAGGCGAGGCTGTGCGTCAGAGGGGTCTCCAGGCGCGCGGCCACCGCGGCGATCGTCTGTCTAAGGTGCGCGGGGGACGGGTCGCCGCGATCGACCAGCTTGCGGGGCAGCCCGTGCGCGCTGAACAGCAGGTGCGCGCTGTGGCGCCGCTGCTCCGGGATGGCAGCGATGGCCTCGCCGATGCGCTCGGCCCAAGCCTCGACAGAGGCGGGGTCGGCCGGATAGCAACACACCTCGTGGACCGGCAGCTCGAGGCGGCGGGAGCGCAGGGCACGGTGAAGCGCGCGCAAAGCCGAGCCCGTGGTCGTTCGCGAGTGGTGTGGATACGACGGCAGGGCGACGAGCCGGAGCGGAGCGTCGCCGCGCGATGGCGTCGACCGCCTCCTCGATGAACGGGTGGCAGGCACGCATCCCGAGGTAGGTCTTTGAAGCCCGGGCCGAGCCGCGCGGCCTGTCGACGGGTCAGCTCGAGGAACGGCGAGCGGCCGCCGGGCCTCTCGTAGCTCTTCCGGGCGCCCGGGGCTCGCTTGCGGGCAAGGCGCCGCGCGAGCGCCGGCTGGTAGAGAAAGCGGAGCGGCAGTTGGACGAACGTCCGGTCCGAGAAGAGGTTGAAGAGAAACGGCTCGACCGCCTCGAGAGGCTGTCGGGGCCACCCCAGCTTCATCGTCAGCACCGCGGTTTCGAGCCGCTCACTCATCCGAGCCACAACCGGCGCTCTCGGCGCGCCGCCCGCTCGCCTCGGGCAGCTCGATGCCCACCTTCCTCAACAACGCGAGGGCGTTGGTCGTCGCCACCACCCCGGGGCGCATCGTGTAGTCGAAGGACATCTTGCCGTCCTCGATGCGGTCGGTGAAGTGGACGTTGCGGGCTTGCCCGCCGGTCTCCTGCTCGAGTGTGGTGAGGGCGAGGTCGTGGGTCGCGATCGCCCCGATCGCCCCGCGCCCGAGAAGCCTGCGGACGATGGCGCGCGAGGCTATCTGCCGCTCGGCCGTGTTGGTGCCCTGCATCACCTCGTCGAGCAGGAAGAGCACCGGGCCCTGGTCACAGGCGTCGAGAACGCCTTTGAGCCGCTCGATCTCGGCGTAGAAGTAGGAGAGGCCGCGGGCGAGCGAATCCTGGACACGCATGCTCGTGCGCACCGCGAGCGGCGAGAGCCTCAGCTTTCGGGCACAGACCGGCGCTCCGGCCAAGGCGAGCACCGCGTTGATGCCCAGCGTGCGCAGCAAGGTCGTCTTGCCGGCCATGTTCGACCCGGTGACGATGAGCGCGGCGCCGGGCGAGGGGAGGGCGAGGTCGTTGCAGACGCGCCGCGAGGAGGGCAGGAGCGGATGGCCGAGCCCCTCGGCCAACAGCCGGGCCTCGCCGTCGCGGACCTCGGGGAACGGGTAGCTCGGGTTGTCGAAGGAGAAGCCAGCCAGGCTCGAGAGCGCCTCGAGATCGGCGAGCCCGTCGAGCCAGCCCCGCAGGCGCGGGCCGCACCGCTCACGCCAGCGCTCGAGGGCCCCGGCCCAACCGAGATCCCAGAGCAGCAACACGTTGATGGGGATGTGGAACAGCGGCTGCTCTCGAAGCTGGATGAACGAGAGGGCACGCACCAAGCGCCTCATCTCGGTCGATGGCCTCGCGCCGGAGGCGGCGAGGCGCCCCTTGAGCTCGACGAGCGGCTTCGAGTCGAAGCGGGCGCGCTCGACGACGGAGAAGACGCCGCTGAAGGCGGCAAACCGCTCGCCCGGCGCGCTCAGCGCCCGGTACAGAGAGCCGGCGATTCTAGAGGCAAAGAAGGCGATCGCCGCCTGGGCCCCGAGGCCGGCGAACCACAGGCGCGCCGGCAGCAGGCCGAAGTCGCCCGCCAGGTAGAGAGCAAGGGTGAGGGGAGGGAGCGCGAAGGGCAGCCAGCGCGAAACCCTGGCGAAGCGCGCCGGGCGCTTGGATTCTGCCCAGGCGAGCATCCGGGCCGGGTCGGGCTTGGTCTCCGCGAGCATCCGGCCTTCGGCCTCGAGCTCCTCGCGAAGCTCGACGAGGGGCGCGAGCTCGGCGACCGCCTGCTGTCTGGAAGCGATCTCGCTCGAGGGCGCCCCTTGGCGCAACCAACCGGCCAGCCGCTCCTCACCCCAGCGCGTCGTCGTCGCGTCGAGCAGTTGAAACAGGGAGCTGCGCCCGAACAAGTCGAGGTCGTGCGCGTAGGGGTGCGAAGGGTCGTCGTAGGCCTCGCCAAGCTGCGGCAGCTCCGCCCATCGGTCCTCGAGGCGGGCCAGACCGCGCTCGTTGATCGCCAGCCGGTGGCGAGCGCGCTCTCCCGCGGAGAGGACCCGGTCGTGGGCGACGGCAGCCACCAGGAAGCCGAGCCCCAGCCCCAACGCCGCCCACAGGGCCGTCGCCGGCAGCTTGCCCCACCAGCCGAGCCCCGCGAGGGCGAGCGCGAGCAGGAACAGGGTCAGCCTGGTGTTCGCCAGCGCGAGGCTCCATCTCTCGAGTCGGGCGAGGGTCTTCCGGCAGCGCTCGGCGCGCCGCCGGTATTCGGCGAAGGGGTGGGAGTCGCTCGTCATGGCGGGCGAATCTAGCACCGGCGCCCCGGTGAACAACGCGCCGCTTGCCGTCGCCAGGCCCGCCGGCGCGTCGGCCGAAAATGGAACTTGCGCCCGGGTGAACATACGGGCCAAGCTGGCGGGCCGTGAGTGAGCTTGCCCCAGGTTTTCTCGTCGCCATGCCTCAGCTTGGCGATCCGAACTTCCAGCGCGCGGTCGTGTTGATCCTCGAGCACGCCGAGGGCGGCGCCATGGGCATCGTCATCAACCGCCCGGCACCCGTGTCGCTCTCGCAGGTCGCCCACGAACAGGGCTTTGCGACCGGCGCGGGCTACGAGAAGGCCCAGGTGTTCATCGGTGGCCCGGTCGAACCGGAGCGCGGCTTCGTGCTGCACGACCGCAAGGACCTTCCCGAAGCGATGCCCATCGTCGACGGGCTGTGGGTGTCGGGTTCGATAGAGAGTCTCAAGCTCTTGCTCCAGGGGCCGCCCGAGCGCTTCCGGCTCTGCCTCGGCTACGCGGGCTGGGGGCCCGGCCAGCTCGAGAGCGAGCTGCGCGAGGGCTCGTGGATCGCGGCAAGCGTCTCCCCAGAGCACGTCCTCTCGACCCCGCCGGGCCAGGCCTGGGAGGCGGTGATCCGCGGGATGGGCATCGACCCGGCGAGGCTGCAGCTCGGCGGGGGCCTGCACTGACGGTGGCGCCGTCGAACCCCCGGGGACGCTTTTCTTTCGGTGGCCAGCAACTCTATGCCGAAAGGTGCGACAATGCCCGCACACTGACCACAGCGCGCTGGTCATTTGCCAGCCGCGCCCGCCCCGACACGGGGGACAATTTCGGAGGCACACGATGAGGATTTCCGACAGCCGGCTCAGGGGCATCTACAACGACCTGCTCAAGAAGAGCGCCACCCTCGACGACAGCGCCGTCCCGCAGATCCTCGCCGCGGTCGGCGACAGCAGCCGGCTCTCCTTCAAGAACCTGCTCGCGCAGCTCAGCGCGCCGGGCCTGACCAAGCAGCAGCAGCTCGATCTGTGCCTCGGCGGCATGACGAACAACGAGAAGGGCGACATCTGCCAGATCCTCGACGAGGGCGAGGTCCCGATGTCGCCGACCGCGCGCAACTTCCTCGAAGCGCTCGTCGGCCGCAGCGCGCTGCAGGGCAACGACCCCCTGCAGATCATCGTCACCGGCGACCAGAAGAACGGCATCGCGGGCATCGCCGGCCCCAACGTGACCATCGAGGCCATCAACCTGAGCACCGCGCCCGGCAGCCGGCTGCACGTCGACGACACGATGGTCATCGGCCGGACCGACGAGTTCGGCCGGTTCATGGGCAGCATGGACGACGTCCAGGAGGGCGACATCATCCGCATGCGCGCCCGCGGCGCCGACGGCAAGGTCGGCGAGTGGGTGACCATGCGCGCCGGGGGCATCAGCGCCCAGGACACCCGCCACGCGGTCGTCGCCCTGTCGCGCGTCGGGCTTGCGGACGCGGGGGCCGGCAAGCTGAAGCTCGAGGCGGTCGAGAGCCGTCCGCTGACCGAGCCGGGCGCCCGGCTGCAACTGACCAACGAGCGCACCGGCGAGAAGACCGTCGTGACCGCCGACGAGAACGGCAAGCTCGCCGGCGCAGTCATGCTCAACGGCAAGCCGGGCGATGTCTTCAGCGTGGCGGCCACCGACGGACAGACCAACACCGACTTCGCCGTCGAGACCGGCAAGCTCATCGCCCCGGGCGGAGCGAGCGACAACCTCGTCGTCGACCTGCCCGACCCCGCGATGTGCAAGGACGAGCTCGACGCGAACGGCAACCCCAAGTTCGAGCTGAAGCGCTTCAGCGGCCCGCTGTTCCACAACGGCATCGCGCCCGGCGACGTCGAGCAAGGCTACATCGGCGACTGCTATTTTCCCGCCGCGATGGCCGCGCTCGCCCAGGCGCAGCCCGAAGTGATCGAGAACATGATCCGCGCCAACGGCGACGGCTCCTACACCGTCACCTTCAAGGAGCGTGACTGGCGTTCGGGCGGCTACAAGGACGTCGAGATCCAGCTCGACGGCGACCTATGGGCCCGGAGCTGGGGCTCGCCGATCTACGGCGCGAGCGGCGGCGACAAGTCGCAGAAGAAGATGGAGCTGTGGTGGCCGCTCATCGAGAAGGCCTACGCCATGTGGCAGGGCAGCTACGAGGCTATTGGCAACGGCGGCCTCTCCAGCGACATCTGGGAGGCCTGCATGGGCCGCGACGGCGCCCACAGCAGCGTCAAGTACATGAAGCCCGACAGCCTGTGGGCCGAGATCAAGGACGCGGTCGACAACAAGCTGCCGTGCGGCGCGGGGACCTATGGCGAAAGCCAGGAGGCGCTCTACACGAACAGCGGCATCTACGCCAACCATGCCTACTCGATCCTCGGCTACGAGGAGCGCGACGGGGAGCGGTTCGTGACGATGCGCAACCCCTGGGGGCAGAGCGAGCCGGCCGGCAACGGCCGTGACGACGGCATCTTCAAGGTGACGCTGGCCGACTTCCAGAAGTACTACCAGAGCTTCATGACCGTTCGCGACTAGCGAGCGAACGGCCCCCATCTCGATTTCTCCCGCGAGCGGCTCTTCGCCCGCGGGAGCCCGCCACACAAGGCGACTGTGAGGCAACTATGGCGCTGCCCCCCGAACCGATTGAAGAGGTCCTTCCGCAGGCCGCCCTGGTCGTCGAGGCCGAGGTCGAGAGCATCCTGTCGACCGGCCCGGCCCAGCCGCCGGTGCAGGCCAAGCCCGGAGCGACCGGAGCGCCCGGCCGAGACGCGCCCGATCAGACCGTCAAGCTCCGGGTCACCAAGGTCCACAAGGGGCCGGCCGGGTTGAGCGAGTTGGTCGTGCTCAAGCCGGTGGCCGGCTACGCCCTTCGCGCGGGGAACAAGGGACCGTTCTTGCTCGACGACGCCAAGCCGCATCCGGTCATCCTCGGCCGCTACGGCCCCGACACCTGGAACTTGGGAAGGGTGCTCGAGGGGCTCGGGGCGGCCAGGTAGCCGTTTTCAGCGCTGGGCAGAAGCCGTGGAGCCGGGCGTTGCGTCGCCCGGCTCGCTTTTTTTTCGCGAAGAAGCATGAAGATTCGCTGGCAGAGCGCGCCGGGCGACGACGAGTCGCGCTCGAGCAGGCAGGCCCGCGCGGCGGAGCGCCGGGCGCTGAAGGAGCTCGCGGCCGTTTATCGAGCCGTCGACGCGCTGCTCGCGCCGTTTACGTGCGATCGGAGCGCCGCATGCTGCCAGCTACAGCGGACCCGCCGCGAGCCGTTTCTGTTTTCCATCGAGCTCGTTCGCCTGCGCGACGGCCTCGAGCGGGCAGGACGCCCCTTTCCGGCCGAGAGAGCCGACGGAGGGTGCCGTCTGCTCGACAAGTCGGGCATGCGCTGTTCGGTCTACGGGGACCGGCCTTTCGGGTGCCGCACCTTTTTCTGCGAGAAGGGAAGGGGCCCGCGCTCGATGCCGAACCTGGAGATCAACCGCCTGTCAGCGCGCTTGACTCGATTGTCGGACGGGCTCGCCCTCAGCGTCAGCCCCCGGCAGCTTTCCGAGCTGCTCGCGGAAGCAGCCAACGGGGAAGGCGAGCACCGCTGACCCGAGGTGTCGAAAAGAGCCCGTCGAGCGCTGGACCGGTTGAGCCCAAGCCGTAGGTCTTTGGCAGGACCGCAAACCTGCGCGCGCGGGACGGCTCGCCTCTATTGCCGGGCGTAAAACAAGAGGCCCTCGCGCCCCCCCCCGGGGCGCAAGGGCCGACCGACAGCTCTCCCAGCCCCCCCCCGATGGCGCCTACAGGCGCGTGCGCGCGTCCGGGACGACTTCGAGGGCGAGGTCGCCGACGAGGGCGGCGAGCTCCTGCTTGAGCTTCTCCTTGGCGCGAATCTCGAGCTGCCTGGCACGCTCGCGAGAGAAGCCGAAGTGGCGGCCAAGCTCCTTGAGGGTCATCGGCTTGTCGCTCATCACCCGCTTTTCGATGATGAAGCGCTCGCGCTGATCGAGCCGCGAGAGCGCCACCTCGACGCGAGAGGTGACGATGGCCTGCTCCTCACGGTCGCCGAGCTCCTCGTCCTGCCCGATCGCCTTGGAGACGACGAAATCGACGTGGCTGTTGCCGCCGTCGTCGCCCATCGGCGCATCCAGGGAGAGATCGCGCCCCTCCATGCGCTGTTCCATCTCGGTGACCTCGGTGGGCTTGACCCGCAGCTTCTTGGCGATCTTGCGCGCGTCGGGCGCCCCTTCCTCAAAGCCGTTGAGCTTCTCGATTTCTCGCTTGGTGCGCGCCAGGGAGAAGAACAGCTTGCGCTGTGCCTGGGTGGTCCCCAGCTTCACGAGCGACCAGCTCTTGAGGATGTAGTTCTGGATGTAGGCGCGAATCCACCACACCGCGTAGGAGATGAGGCGAATGCCCTTGTCGGGGTCGAACTTCTGGACCGCCTTCATCAGGCCGATGTTGCCCTCCTGGATGAGGTCGGCCATGCGGATGCCGTAGGAGCGGTACTCGTAGGCGACCTTCACCACGAACCGGAGGTTCGAGGTGATGAGCGTGTGCGCGGCACGCCGGTCGTCGTCGGCGCGATAGCGGCGAGCGAGCACCTGCTCCTGCTCCTGGGTCAGCAGCGGAAACTGGTTGATCTCCGACAGGTACATCGCCAGGGAGCCTGAAGAGGTGGGCAGGGTGGAAAGCTGCATCTCGGTCTCCTTCGCGGTCCGGCCAACCGGCCGAGGGGCCAAGTGGCCGCAGGCCCGACTCGGCTTTCGATGCCGACCCGCCCTCAAGGCGGGTGGTCTGGCTCAAGACAAACGGCCAAGCTGGCGTAGCCATTGAGCAACCGCCGTGCCGCTGCTTACCCGCTCGATGGTTCGCGGCCTTGCGGGCGCGCCTATCGGACAGTCCCCCAAAGGGCAGTAAAAACTGCCGGTGCACCTGGGATCCGGGCCGGAAAAACAGGCAAGCCAAGTTCCTACCTGGGCCTTGCCGAGCGCCTGCTCGAGCCGAAGCGCCCCCCGTTTGGGCCTGCCCCAAGCGGGCGAGTGTACGAAATGATCGATCAGATCGTTCGCCCGCTTGGAATACTTCATCGCACCTGCTCCCACCGTCCGCGGCAGTCGCTCGGGATGGTGCGCCCTGAGGACCGGGTGCATAGCGTCCTGAAAAGGGAGTCCCGTCTTCGGAGACCAAATGCGGCCGATTTGGGGAGGCTCGATCAGCTTTGGACTGGTGAACATCCCGGTCAAGCTCTACCTGGCCGCCAAGAGCGAGCGGATAGGGTTTCGGATGCTGCACCGGGAGGACCAAGCGCCGGTGCAGTTTCGCCGCTTCTGCAGCGCCGAGGAGCGGGAGATCCCTTACGAGGAGATCGCGCGCGGGTTCGAGTACGAGAAGGGCCGCTACCTGTTGATCGAGGACGAGGACTTCGACCGGATAGAGCGGGCCGCCGCGCGCACCGTCGACATCCAGCAGTTCGTCGACCGCGACGAGATCAACCCGACCTTCTTCGAAACCCCGTACTTCCTCGAGCCCGCCCGCGGGGCCGAACGAGCCTACGCGCTGCTTCGCGATGCGCTCAGGCGCGCAAACAAGGTCGGCATCGCCCGCGTGGTGCTCAAGGAGCGCGAATACCTCGCCGCGGTCCACGTGGTCGGCAGCACGTTGATGATGTCGACGCTTCGATACGCGGCCGACCTGCGCGAACCGAGCGGCCTGAACATTCCTGCCGAAGGGGCGGAGCTTCCCGACAAGCAGCTCGACCTCGCGCTGATGCTCGTGGAGCAGTTGGCGGCGCCGTTCGAGCCCGAGGCGTTTCGGGACACCTACAACGAGCAGGTCAGCGCGATGATCCAGCAGAAGCTGGCGGGCGTACCGCCGCCCGAGCGCGCCGAGGCTCCTGGAGCGCCAGCCCAGGTGGTGGACCTCGTCGAGGTGCTCCAGCGGTCGATCAATCAAGCGAAGCAGCGCGCCGGGGCACGTTCCGAGCAACAGGAAACGGGCGAGCGAAGGGCTCCTGCGCAGGCCGTCGCTCGGACTGCACGGAGGCGAAGGAAGTAGGGGCCGGAGACGGGCGAACGCTCAGCAAATCCGAATGGTTGGCCAACTGCTCTCGCCGCGGGCACAGTTGACATAATGCATCTTATCGGACGTTAGGTTCTGCGCCCGCTGAGGTCGACGCTGGCGCTACGAGCTTTGCGAAACCCCGCCAGGCGACGGACGTGGCATCCTCTGGGCCCATGAGAATCGGCCTGCACCCCAAACCTCGGCGGTCCGCCGCCGCGCTGTGGTTCGCGTTTGCGTTTCTTGCCTGCAAGGCGCCTCCCGCCGATGCACCCGCGCCGGCTGAAGTCGACGCTGGCGCGACGAGCCTCGCGGACGCCGCAGCCATCGGCTCGAACGGCGAGTCCAGCGGTTTGACGGCGGACGCCGGCCATGCTGCCGGAGACGCCGCCGCGCCGCCCAAGCCCTTGAGGGTCGTCGCGCGCGCCGTCTTTGACGCAGCCTCCCGAGAGCTCGCCGTCGACGGGCTCAATCAGGTCATCGAGCCGCAGTCGCGCTTCGAGCTCGAGTTGCCGCGGTTGGCCGACGTTCGCGTTCGTCTCTTCGATGAGTCCGACCGCGCGATCGCCTCCCACGACCGCATGGTTGTCGGCGAAACGGTCCGTTATGCGATCCTGCCCGCCGAGCCCCTCGTCTCCGGGTCGCGGTACTCCTTGGTCATCGACGGCCTGAGAGCCGAGCTGGCGACCGACGACGACGGGCAGCAGTTTCGCGTCGTCCGCATCGAGCTCGCGACGAGTGGCGAGAAGCCGCCGCCTCCGCCAAAACCGACGAAGAAGCGCCGATCGAAGCGGCGCTGACGAAAGGCTCGGGCCACCGAACACCGGGAGAGCCGATTCGCCTGGCTGACCAGTCCGCATCGCCCGCGCGGTCTGGCCCAGCCTGCAAGGCCGGACAACGTCGATTTCCCGAATCCGGGATCCGAAAAGGCCTTCGAGCGAGCGTCTGACTTCGCCTCAAGAACGCCAGCAGCGCGAATCGCGCGCGCGCTGCCACCGCCGAAGCAAGCTGCCAGGGCCGGGCTGCCGAGGTTCGAAGGGTCGCGACTCGCGATGCCAGCCTGGTGGGCGTCACGCCTGCCGCGCCCGCCCCGGTGCCTTGCACACGGAGAGTCAGTAACCCTTTGGCGACAGCTCGTTGGGCACAGCCGGGTTCGCCGACGCGGGACGCCCCTTGACGAGCCCGGATCACGCGTTCGGCCGGCCCGGCAAGAGAGCTTCTGGCTCGACAATCGCAGCGGCACGGGCCGCGCCTCGTTCGCAATCCCCGTTCCCATCGCGTCCACGGCTCCTTGCAGAGGGCGGCAAAGACGGTCTCGTGCCTCCTCGGAGACTCGCGGAAGCGAAAACGCCGGCCTCGAGCTGGGGCGCAGCATCTGCCAAGACTCGAGAGCCATTCCGACGGCGGTTGCGAAGCGATCCGCGTTCGCCGGCCCGCGAGATCCGCTCCCTCAGTCCTTCAAAGATGCCGTTTCGCCCCTGAACAGGCGAGCTTACGAAGGTCGAAGGACGGCGATGCCGCGCGGGGCAACGCGAGCTCTCCCGCTGCCGACAGTGGATCCCATCACCGCCGTCGCTCGAAAGAAGCCGCGGTGCTGGGGGAACACGGCAGGCGGCCCGTCACCGCCCGGGACAGCTCAAAGGCCCTGGCGCAGGGCCGGCTCAAGAGGACTCCCGAGGCGCCAGCGCTTACACCACCCTGCCCGCTCAGCCCTCGCCGGAGAGCAGCCCGACGAAGGGCAGGTCAGCCTCGGAAAACGACAGCGACCGCAGCTCGCCGACGGGCGCGAAGCGCACCGCGTGGCCGTGAATCGGCTGCGGCTCGCCCGAGACTATCCGGCAGCGGTAGAGGAGCAGCTCGATGTCGAGGTCCTCATAGGAGTGGACGTTGCGGGCCTCGAGCGGCCCGACCTCCACCTCTATCCCCATCTCCTCGCGACACTCCCTCGCGAGCGCCGCGGCTTCGGTCTCGCCCTGCTCGACCTTGCCGCCGGGAAACTCCCAAAGCAGCTCCCGCGAGGTGCCCGGGCGCCGCTGCTGAACCAAGACCGAACCGCCCCGCCAGACCAGCGCGGCGACCACGCGCACGAATCGGCAGCTCACCGGACCGGGGCCTCGATGGCGAGGTTGTAGACGTAGCCGCGGTTCGACAGCACGAGCGTGTCGCCGCGCGCAGCCCGGGTCGCCGCGGCGTAGACGCCGTGTCCCGGGTCGAAGGCCTTGCGCAACTTGCCGTTGCGCGTGTCGAGGAACAACAGCGGGCCGCGCCCGGTCGCCGCGAGCAGCAGCGGGCCGTCGGCCACGGTCAGCCCGGTGACATAGCGCTCCTCGCCCATCGCCATCGTCCAGCGAGGCAGGCCGGTGTCGCCCGCGTGCGCCGAGATGAAGCCCGGGCCGCCCGCGAAGAGCCGCCCGTTGTTCGGGTCGATGGCGAGCGCGGTGATCCCCGGCTTCGCATACGTCCACACCGTGTCGCCGGTGGCCGCGTCGATGGCGTGCAGGCCGCTGCCGTAGGCGGCGAAGTAGGCCCTGCCCCAGTCGTCGATGACCGGGCTCGCGTCCACGTCGTTGAACCGCTCTTGGTTCGAGAGCTGCTTGGCCCACAGCAGGCCGCCGTCGGCGATGTCGAGCGCCACCGCATAGCCGTCGGCAAAGCCCGCGAGAACCCTGCCGTCGGCGACCGCGGGCCGCCCCGCGCCATGGAGGGTGAACAGGCCCGGCGCCTCGCGCCGGTACTGCCACTTCCAGTCGCCCTTTTCGGCGTCGATGGCCAGCAGCGTGTCGGAGCTCGTCATCACGAGCACCAGGCCGTCGGAGACCACAGGCCGGGTCTGCAGGGCATCGCCGGCCGAGTAGGTCCAGAGGGTCTTGCCGTCGGCCGCGTCGAGCGCGACCAGGTCGCCACGCGAGGTGCCAACGTACAGACGGCCTTCGGTCAAGGTGGGCCCCGCGTTGAAAGGGCCGCCGACCTCCGCATCCCACAGGTGGCGGCCGTCGGAGGCAAAGGCGTGCACCTTGCCGTCCGAGGTCGCCGCGTAGACCGCGCCGGTGGCCGGGTCGTACTCCGGCGAGGCCGGCTCGATGGGCTTGTAGGGCAGGCCCTCGGTTTCATCGGCCTTGGTCCACCAGAGGACCGAGAAGACCTTCTCGGAAGAGGCCGAAGCGCTCGTGACGCTGCCCGGGTTCGTCAGGAACGAGCCCATCCGAGCCTGCGCCTCGGCACAGCCGCCAAGCGCGAACCCGGCGAGCATGGCGGCGACGACTCGAGGACCCTGGCTACGGACATTCATCTGGGCTCGTCTCCGATCAGGCATAAGGCGGAGGGCTGCTCCCCTACTTCTTCTCGGCGACCTCGGCGGGCTGCGCCGCCGCCGGAGCGCGCACGCCGTCGGCGGCGAGCAGCGCCAGGCGCTCACCAGCCAGACGGGCAGCCGGGGCCTCCTTGAACTCGTCCTTCAGCTTCTGGAAGGCCTCGGCGGCCTCCAGCTTCTTGCCCTCGGCGGCGAGGATGCGCGCGCGGTGATAGGCGGCGCGGGCCTTGGTCGTCTCGCCGGCCGCCTCGCGGCTCATCTGACCGAACAGCTCGCTCGCCTTGGCCCAGTCCTTCTTGCCCTCGGCGATGTAGCCGCGGCCCTCGAGCGCGAGCACGCGCAGCGGATCGCCCGCGGAGGTCTTCGCGATGAACTGCTCGTACTCCTTGTCGGCCTCGTCGAGCTTGCCGAGCTGGAACTGGGCGTCGGCGAAGTAGTAGCCGGCCGTGCGCCCGGCCGTCGAACCCGGATGATCGGTGCGCACCTTGTCGAGCGCTGCGGCGAGCTTCTCGTATTTCTCTTGGTGACTCGCGAACTTCGGCGCGCTCGGATCACCCGAAGCGTCGAACGTGCCCTCGACTCCCTGTCGAGACAGCTCGAGCGCCTGGGCGAGCGCACCACCGGCGGCCGCCGCGCCCTTCTGATGCGAGCGCGAGAGCAGGCCGACGATGACGAACAGGCCGATGACGACGAGGACGCCGACGCCGATTGCCTTCTGGTTCTGCGCGGCCTTGTTCCAGAAGGCCGTGGTCGCTTTCAGGAACTTGTCTGGCTCGCGGATTTCCTTGCGAGTGAGCTTTTCGCTGGACACCGTGACTACTCCTTGGCCCGTGCAAGAGGTCGATACCTGGGCCTGGCAGTGAATTGGCGCGGACTCTAGGGGGGTTAGGCGCACGCGTCAACGGACTACGAAGCCTGCGTCACGGCCTACAACCGCGCTCGACCGCAAGTCATGCCGCAGCTTGACTTGCCCCCGTGGCCAGGCCGAGCATCCGCGCGTCCGAGTCGAAAGGAACCCGATGCCGCGAGGCGCCCTTCCCCCCCTGCTCGTCCTGCTTGCGCTGCTGGCGGCGCCCGCCCCGGTCGCTGCGCGCAGCTTCGACCTGGGGCTGCGCGGCGGGGTCGCCTCCCCGCGGGGCGAGGCGGTCTCGGCCGGCCCTTCGCTCGGCGTCGGCGCGAGCCTCGCCCTGGGCTCGCGCTACCGGGTCGTCTTCGGGCTCGATCAGTCGCGGCACGGCCTCGGGGGCGCGGGGGTCATCGACGCGACGACGGGCTGGCTCGGGGTCGAGGTCGCGCTCGACGAGCTGCCCATCGTGCCGTCGCTGTCGCTCGGTCCCGCGCTCCAGTTCGCCGCCCGGCGCGACCGCGACGCCTCGGCCCGGGTCCCCGCGGGCTTTGCCGCCCTGGGGCTGCGCGCTCTCGTCTGGCGAGGACTCCTCCTGGGCGCGCAGGTGCGCTACCTGAGCTCCGATTTCAGCGCCGAGGGCTTTCCCGCCTTCTCCTCGTTCGTCCTCGAGCTCGGCTGGGCGCTTTAGGCCTCGCGACTCCAACTGGCCGCGCGCGCCCCACCTCTCCATAGAGGCCCGCCAGACGGGCGCCCGCGCCAACCCGGGACACCTGGGAGAGCCTGCTTCGGCGCCAACGCGCGCGCCCCCCTGCCCTCGGGGCCCGGCGGCGCCCTCCGTCCGCCGCGCAAAGAGCGGCTCTGTGCTCAATGGATCGAGCGAGAGAGCAGTTACGCAGCCGCACGAGCCGCAGGGGCTTATGGCGCCTCCTGGCAGTACCCCTCGAAGCAGACCAGGCCCCCGCAGCAGTCCTCGTTCCCGGCGCAGAAGCCACCGAGATTGGTGCAGGCGCAGACGCCGTCGACGCAGTTGTAGGAGCAGCACGCTTCGTGGTTGCCGCACGGCTGGCCAATGTCGCCGCAGCAATAGATCGCGCGGTTGCACCTCAGCCCATCGCAGCAGTCGCTGCTCGAGGCGCACTCGTACCAGAGCTCGGAGCACTCGAAGTAGCAGTGGCCATAGTTGCAAATCCCCCGGCAGCACTCCTCGTCACCCGAGCAGCCCTGCCCGCTCGCCTTGCAGTTGGTGCAAAAGCCGCCGAGGCATTCGCCCAAGCAGCACTCGTTGGTTCCGCCGCAGCTCTCGCCGTCACCTTTGCAGGTGCACTGGCCGCCCTGGCAGAAGCCGAGCTCGCACTCTCCGCAGCTTCCGCCGCAGCCATCGTCGCCGCACTGCTTGCCGCCGCAATCGGCGCTACAGGCGATGCAGGCGCCCGCGCTGCTGCAGGCCTGGCTCGGGAGGCACGCGCCGCAAAGGCCACCGCAGCCGTCGTCGCCACAGGCCTTGCCGTCGCAGTCGGGAGTACAACCCTCGCAACGGCCCGCCGAGTTGCAGTGCTTGCCGTCGTCGCACTGGCCGCACGTGCCGCCGCAGCCGTCGGCGCCGCAGCTCTTGCCGGCACAGCGTGGCCGGCATTCGCAGAAGAACTGCGCGTTGCAGATCTCCGGGGAGGTGCAGGTCCCGCAGCTCCCGCCGCAGCCGTCGCTGCCACAGAGCTTGCCCGAGCAGTTGGCCGTACACGGGACGCATTGATAGCCCTGGCAGGCTGTCGACCCGGGGACGCAGCCGCCGCAGGAGCCGCCGCACCCGTCGTCGCCGCACGCCTTGCCCGCGCAGTTGGGCATGCACGGCGCGACGCACTGGCGCGTGTACGGGTCGCAAGCCCAGCCCGGGCTGCACTCTCCGCACGAGCCGCCGCACCCGTCGTCCCCGCACATCCTTCCATCGCAGGCCGGCTCGCACGGCGCCTGGCACTGACCGTCCTCGCACACCTCGCCTTCGGCGCAGCAGGCCGACTCGCACGGGTTGGCGCAGTCGTCGTCCTTCGAATCGGTCAGAAAACAGCCGGTCGTCGCCACGAGCGCGACCATCGCAAGCGCTAATCGATTCCTCATCATCCGATTCTCCGTGCGGTTCGAGGCGGCACTGAACTGTGCCCTACCTATCACGAGCCTGGGAAACCGAGATGGCTTGGTTTTCGGACTGCGAGCGCGCTCCTCGCCAGAGAATTCGCGGGCTTCCGGCCAACCCCGAATGGGGCTGATCCAAAACGGCCTATCTCCGAGACCGAATGCCCGATGTCGAAGACCGGAAGCCCGATGTCGAAGACCGGATGCCCGGTGTCGGAGACCGAATGCCCGGTGTCGGAGACCGAATGCCCGGTGTCGGAGACCGAATGCCCGGTGTCGGAGACCGGAAGCCCGGTGTCGAAGACCGGAAGCCCGGTGTCGAAGACCGGAAGCCCGGTGTCAAAGACCCGATGCCCGATCTCGAAGACCGAATGCCCGATGTCGAAGACCGGAAGCCCGATGTCGAAGACCGAATGCCCGATCTCGAAGACTGGCTGCTCGATCTCTTCGACAGGACGACAGCCCGAAGCCACAGGCGGTCACCTCCGCCTGACGCGAGCGATGCTCCGATTCGACCCGCCGATGCCACCCCGGGAGGCTGCGTCGGGCTCGACCGTCGATCCCGCGCCATCACCCGATGCGCGTCAGCTCCAGTCGCTCACCCCAGCGCTCTTCGATCGCTCGGCGCAGCCCCGCGTGCTCTGGCGCCTCGAGGTGCGGATCTTTTTCGACCAGCCTCAGCGCCTCCTCCCTCGCGATCTCCAGCAGATCGGCGTCGCGCGCGAAGTCGGCGACCAACAGGGGCGGCAGGCCCGACTGCCGGGTCCCGAGAAACTCGCCCGGCCCCCGGAGCCGCAGATCCTCGTCCGCGATGACGAACCCGTCGGTCGTCCGCTCCATCACCGCCAGCCTGGCGGTCGCGGCCTCGCCCTGCAGCGCGGCGACGAGCAGACACCAGGCCCGCCCTCCGCCTCGCCCTACCCTGCCCCGGAGCTGGTGGAGCTGCGAGAGCCCGAAGCGCTCGGCCGACTCGACCACCATCACCGTCGCGTTCGGCACGTCCACGCCGACCTCGATGACCGTCGTGGAGACGAGCACGTCGAGCTCGCGCGCCCGGAAGGCCGACATCACCGCGTCCTTCTCGTCGGCCTTCATCCGCCCGTGCAGCAGCCCGACGCGCCAGGACGAAAAGCGCGCGGTCAGCTCAGCCGCGCCCTCGGTCGCCGAGGCAAGGTCGAGCTTCTCGGACTCCTCGACCAGCGGATAGACGACGAAGGCCTGCCGGCCCTGAGCGACCTGCTCGGCGACGAGCCGATACGCCTCGTCGCGCTGCCGGCGCGGGAAGACCCGGGTTTCGACCGGAGTGCGCCCCGGCGGCAGCTCGTCGAGCACCGAGACGTCGAGATCGCCGTAGAGCGCCATCGCGAGGGTGCGCGGAATGGGCGTCGCGGTCATCACCAGGACGTCGGGGTGAACGCCCTTCTGGACGAGCGCGGCGCGCTGAAGGACGCCGAAGCGGTGCTGCTCGTCGACGATGACCAGGCCCAAGCGCCCGAAGGCGACGTCCTCTTGGAGCATCGCGTGCGTGCCGACCAGCAGGTCTATCTCCCCGCACGCGAGCGCCGCCTTGGCCGCCCTCTTCGCGCGCGTGGGCACGCTCGCGGTCAGCAGCGTCACGCTGCGGCCCCGCGCCTCGAACCAGCCGCTCAGGGTGCGCAGGTGCTGTTCGGCGAGAACCTCGGTGGGGGCGAGCAACGCCGCCTGGTAGCCGCCGCGGATGGCGAGCTCGGCGGCGACCCCGGCCACCGCCGTCTTGCCCGAGCCGACGTCGCCCTGCAGCAGGCGGTTCATCGGCGAGGGCCGGCCCATGTCCGCGGCGATCTCCCCGAGGGCGCGGCGCTGCGCCGCGGTCGGCGCGAACGGCAACAGCCCGAGCGCTTCGCCCAGCCGCTCCGGACCCGCGTCAAAGCCGATGCCGGGCAGCTCGTCGACCCCCCTGCGCCGCAGCGCCATCCCCAGCTCGATGAAGAAGAGCTCGTCGAAGGCGAGCCGCCGCTGCGCCGGCGCGGGGGCGCTCTCGGCGGCCAGCACCTCGGGCCCCGGGAGATGGGCGGCGCGCACCGCCCGCGCCAGCGGCGGCAGCCCCGCGCGCCGCAGGAACTCGGGGGGGACCGGGTCCTCGATCTCGTCGGCGAACCGATCGACGACCGCCCGGGCGAGGAGGCGAAAGCCGCGCTGCTCGCCCCGCTCGAGCCCGGGATAGACCGGGACGATCTCCCCGAGCCCCGCGGCCCGCCGGCCCTGCTCGTCGTCCGGCTCCATCTCGGGGTGGACGATCTCCCAGTGGCCGCCGAAGACCCGCACCTCTCCGGCGAAGAGCCAGCGCTGGCCGGGCTGGTAGCGGTCGCGCATCGACGGCCAGAACTTGTACCAGGTCGCCGCTATCGAGCCCTTGCCGTCGCTGAGCACCACCCGGAGCATCCGGCGCCGGCCGGTGAAGGGCTCTTGGATGCGGGTGACCTTCCCGGCCGAGAAGCCGCGCTCGCCGGGGCGAAGCTGGCCGATGGGGACGAGCCGGCGCCTGTCCTCATAGCTGCGCGGAAAGAAGAAGAGGACCTCGCCGACCTTGGACATGCCGCGCCGCTTGAGCGTCGAGGAGAGCCGGCCGCGCAGCGGCATCACCCCGTTGAGCGCGGTGGCGAGCGGTCCGCTGCGAGGAGAGACCGTCGGCAGGACGATGGCCTCGGCGTCCGGCTCGGCCTCGCTCTTGGGAGCGGCCTTGCGGCGGGGTGATTTCGGAGCCGCAGAGCGCGAGGTCGCCTTCGCCGCCGGCCTCCTCGCGGGGCTCGCGCTCTTCGCCAGCGCAGGCCCGGGCCCCGCCTCTGCCGACCTCGGCGCGCTCTTGCCCGCGCCCGCGGCCGGGCCCGC
>ENA-UOOR01000322-UOOR01000322.1-fermentation-metagenome-genome-assembly--contig:-NODE-322-length-70517-cov-43.343277_pt1 | contig 70517 bp, 51 predicted proteins | sample MGYA00245780_ERZ724029 | MGnify/ENA primary metagenome ERZ724029 (study PRJEB28704, sample SAMN03018315) | fermentation metagenome | biome: anthropogenic terrestrial biome; feature: soil; material...
GATAAAAACAACTAGTTTTGTAAAAACCTGTAACGGTTATTTAGGACTAGTCAATATACATAAAATCACTTTTTACTAAACTTTCCTATCCTCTCAATCCTTTTGACTATCTTTGTAAAAATTTTTCAAAGATGATACATTCAATGACAGGTTACGGCAAAGCCGTTACAGAACTACCTAATAAAAAAGTAACTATTGAGATTAAATCGCTAAATAGCAAACAATTTGACTTGTTTACACGTATTCCACAAATCTATAAAGAAAAAGAAATTTCATTACGCAACTCACTTGCTAAAGAACTTGAACGTGGTAAAATTGACTTTAATCTCAATGTTGAAATGATCTCTAAAGATGTGAGTGCAAAGATTGATCATTCTGTTGTAAAACAATATTATCAAGAGATTAAAAAATTAGTTCAAGAATTGAATATTCCAGAACCTATAGATTGGTTTTCAAGTTTGCTTAAATTGCCTGATGTACTAAAACAAGAAACTGAAGCATTGGACGAAAATGAATGGCTGATAATTGAAGAAGCAAAAGAAAAAGCAGTAAATGAATTAAATTCTTTTAGGAGACAAGAAGGAATTATGTTACAAAAGATTCTGACAGAAAAGATCGAAAATATAAAAACATTGCTTGAAGAAATCGCACCTTTTGAAACAGAACGAATTGAAAAAATACAGAGTAAAATTGGTGAGGATTTACAACGATTGGTAAATGTGGAATACGATAAGAATCGATTTGAACAAGAAATGATTTATTATATTGAAAAACTGGACGTAAACGAAGAGAAAAACCGACTTTCTAATCATTTGTCGTTTTTTATCGAAACAATGAATGATAATCAATCACAAGGTAAAAAGCTTGGATTTATAGCTCAAGAAATGGGACGAGAAATAAATACTCTTGGTTCAAAATCAAACCATTCTGAAATGCAACGGATCGTTGTGAAAATGAAAGATGAACTTGAGCAAATCAAAGAACAAATCCTTAATATTCTATAGATTTATAAAAACAGATTGCATTATGTCTAAACTTCTAATATTTTCAGCTCCATCAGGATCAGGGAAATCAACACTCATACGTTTTCTGCTTACTCAGAACCTCAATATCCAGTTTTCAATATCAGCTACAAGTCGTCAACCTAGAGGAGATGAAAAAGATGCTGTAGAATACTATTTCCTGTCTCCAGATGAGTTTCGTCAAAAAATTAAAAATGGAGAGTTCCTTGAATATGAAGAAGTATATAAAGATAGCTATTATGGCACTCTCAAAAGTGAAGTAGATCGTATTTTAGCCGAAAACAAAAATGTAATATTTGATGTTGATTGTATAGGAGGATTAAATATAAAGAAAATTTATGGAGATCGTGCATTAAGCATATTTGTAATGCCTCCTTCAATGCAAGCATTACAAGAAAGATTGAAAAAAAGAGGAACCGATTCACCAGAAGTAATTAAGAAAAGACTTGAAAAAGCTGAATACGAAATAAGTTTCGCACCTCAATTTGACGTCATCATTCAAAATGATGACTATGATCGAGCTAAAAATGAAACACTTGAAATAATTTCAAAGTTCATTGAACAATAATATATGAAATCAATAAAATTATTATTCTTATCATTGATAACATTTATGTCAATGATGGCTAATGCATCTATTGACAAAAGAACTGAAATATATGCTATCAAAGATGAACAAGAATTGAAGGTTGATATATACACTAATGATTCTATCAAAATTAAGAACAAACCATGCCTGGTTTTTGTATTTGGTGGTGGATTTAAAGAAGGTAATCGAGATAAACCATACAATTTAGATTATTTTAATTATTTTGCTAATAAAGGTTATATTGTGGCTTCAATTGATTACCGCTTGGGGATGAAAGGGGTTAATGTATCGGGGATTAAGTTCGTTAGAGCAATCAATCATGCAATTAATTTAGCTGTATCAGATTTATTTTCGGCCACTAATTATCTACTAAACAATGCAAAAGAGCTTAACATTGATCCTACACGAATTATAATAAGTGGTTCAAGTGCAGGTGCCATAACAGTTTTACAAGCCGATTATGAGTTGAGTGACCATAAACAATCTGCCAATATTTTACCTAATGATTTCCGCTATGCGGGAGTAATCTCATTTGCAGGAGGAATATTTAGTACTGAAGGATTACCAACTTATAATCAACAACCTGCCCCTACTCTTTTTTTTCATGGAAGTAAGGACAAACTTGTTCCATATAGTAAAATTCAATTATTCAAACTTGGTTTCTTTGGATCAGATAAATTAGCACAAAGATTTAGAAAAAAAGGATATCCATATATGTTTTATAGTATGGAAGACAACGGACATGATGTTTCAACATATCCTCTCAAAGAGTTTCATCACGAAATTGAACAGTTTATAGAGAATTTTGTTTTTGATAAAAAACAGTGGATGATAGATATTGACATGAAAGATAAGTTACGTCAATCAGACACATCAACAAGTATAGAGAATTATTATTGATTTAGAATCCAACATAATCATAAAAAATAAGTGCAAAATATCTTAGAGAGATATATTCTACCAATTGCAATGGTTATTGGAATAACACTCCATAAACAATTATACGTTTTTTCACCATTTCTGCCTATACTAATCTCACTCATGTTATTTATAACATACAGTAGGATTTCATGGAAAGACATACAACTTACAAAGTTTCATTATATTTTATTGTCTATACAATATTTAGGTAGCGCAATTGTATATTTGATATTGCAACTTATCAACGAATCTATTGCTCAAGCTGTTATGATTTGCATACTTGCATCTACTGCAACTTCAGCTCCTGTAATTGCTGGAATATTAGGTGGAAATATTGCAACAGTTGCTGGTTACTCAATGATAAGTAATATAACTTTATCTGTAGTTGCACCTATTTTCCTTTCTTGGATTGGCAATACTGGTACGTCAATTAATTTCATTGAATCTTTTTGGCTAATTTTACTAAAAGTGCTTCCTGTACTAATACTTCCATTAGTTTTAGTACTATCATTACGAAAAATAACTCCAATATTCATTAAGAAAGTACGTTCTGCACAAAACATATCTTTTTATCTTTGGGCTATTTCACTAACAATCGTATTTAGCCAGGTAACACAATTTGTAATTTCACATCATAACGACTCATTTATTCTTGAAATCACAATTGCATTAGCTTCTTTAATTACCTGTCTACTTCAATTCTATTTTGGAAGAAAAATTGGAAGAAAATTTGATCGCACAATTGCTGGAGGTCAAGGATTAGGCCAAAAAAACACTGTTCTAGCAATTTGGCTGACTCAAACATATCTAAATCCAATAGCTACACTTGGTCCAGGAACTTATGTCTTATGGCAAAACCTGGTTAATTCATGGCAAATATGGAAAAAGAAACATAAAGACAACATTGAGAAACATATGGCTGAAACAAAATCCAAGTCCGAATAAATAAATAAAAAAGTCAGCTATAAAGAATTTTATCCATTACCCAATTCGTTCTAGCTGCTGAAATTCCAGTACTTACTGGCATTTCTCCAACACCATTCATATAATCTACTATGTTTTGAATGAGGTTAAATTGAATGTTTTCTGGTCTTTTTTCATTAAATTTCTGTACTCCCTCAGATGTTTCAAGAATGATAGACTTACGTTTAAATGTTGAGCATGACAATTTACCTTTTGTGCCAATAAAATCTATAACATCAATACTAGCTTTCTTAGTAGTTACAAAAGTCCAACTTCCACTACCCAAAACACCCGATTGAAATTTAAAAACACCACTTACAGTGTCTTCTACATCATACAACCCGGCAATGTTAGTTGAATAACCTTTTACTTTTTCTATGGGTCCAAAAATAAAATCAAGCAAGTCGAGTTGATGAGATGCAAGATCATAAAAATAACCAGCCCCGGCAATTTTTTTATTTAAACGCCAAGGCAAATTATCTCTATTCAAATCAGCAACTAAAGGAGGAATAGCAAAACGAATTTGCACGGAAGTGATCTCACCCAATTCACCATCTTCAATTAATTGTTTTACTCGAAGAAAATAAGGTAAAGTCCGACGATAATAAGCAACAAAGCAAGGAACTCCTGTAATCTCAGATACTTTGTTGATTTTAAGACAATCTTTATAAGATGCTGCCATTGGTTTTTCAATATATACAGGTTTACCTGCTTTCATCGAGGCAATAGCATATTCTGTATGAAATTTAGGAGGCGTTGCAACATAAATCGCCGTGACTTCAGGATCATTTATTAATTTATATGCATTATTATACCATTTACCAATTTTGTGACGAGTCGCAAAATCCTTAGCCTTTTCTGAATCTCTCCGCATTACAGCAACAACATCAGATCCATTAGCCTTTCTAAATGCAGGACCACTTTTCTTTTCTGCAACAGCACCACAACCAATAAATCCCCAATTAACCATCTATGCCTCTTTCCACTGATTTCTTAACAACTCTAAAGCAGCAGGAACAACAATATTGCGATCTCCCTGGCAACCGCATTCAAAACTCACATATTTGTCATAACCAATCATTTTGAGTCCCTTGAATCCGTTTACATAATTATCTGCTTCGCCATCTTCACCGGGCATACTTCGCCTTTTACGACTTGCTACATGAACATGCTGTAAATATTTGCCTGCAGAAATAAAAGCTCCCATATCAGAATTTTCTTCCCATGTCATATGCCAGAAATCGCCCATGCAAGTAACTCCGGGATTATTAATATCACGACAGATAGATGCTGCGTCACCAACTTGTCGAAGATAAAATGCCTCTTTTCTGTTCAACGGTTCAAAAATAACTGTTGTCCCAAATTTTTGAGCATAATTACCCATTTCATTAAACTGCTCACATAAAAAATCACGAGTCTCTTGAGTATGCGGCATAACAGGTATTTGTGAATTGAATGCCGGAACAATAATCACTCCTGTCGATCCAAGATCACCAGCTGCTTCAATTATTTCATTCATTGTATCGCGACATTTCTTACGAATAGTTTCGTCTGTCGAAAGAATGAATCCCTCAAATCCGGCGCAAATAGCGCTAACTTTAATATTACGTCCTTTTAAAGCATCTTTGAACTCTTTTACACGATTTTTCAAAGCATTACCACCGGGTTCAAATCCAACGACTCCATGTTTTTCCATAAAATCGAATTTCTCATTTAGATTTTTACCTGGAGCGGTTCCTTCTTGAAAAGAAATATTCAACTTAGCTTTCTTATTATCAAAAGTTTCTGCTCCTATAGCAGAAACTTTTGAAGTGCAGCCCCCAATTGTTGTAAGAGCTGCACCTGCTATTGAAGTCTTAATAAAATGACGTCTGTCAAATATAGCCATTTTCTTAACTTTATTAACCTTTAGCTGTGCCTGGAACAGGTACAGTAAATCCTGACATATCCATTTTACCAATATTAAGATCTTTTGGAGTATAATCCAAAGAAGATGCTGTCATTGCTTCCCAAGTGGTTTCTTGACCAGAATAAGCAGATTCGCGTCCCATAACAGCAGCCATGTTAGAAACAGCAGTTTCTGATGCTAGTTCAATAGGTTTGTTAGCGCGAATACTATTAATCAAGTTAACATGTTCCAATACATAAGGATTTGTTTGTTTATATGTAGCCTTTTCTGCTTCTTCGTCAAATCTCCAAACTTCATTTCCTGCCAAGTCTTTTATAACATAACCACCATTACTTGTCCATGAGCCTTTTGTTCCTTGGATAAATTCACTTACATTATTAACACAACCATCGATTTGACGACACATGCTGTGAAGATGAACTCCATTCTCCATAGTGAAATCAATGCTGAAATTATCATATTGATCACCAGTTATACGACGTTGACGAGAACCAAATCCAACAGCGCTTACAGGTTTTAATCCACTAAACCAAGTAAATACGTCAATATTATGAACATGCTGTTCAACAATATGATCACCAGATAACCATTTCCAGTTTACCCAATCTCTATCCATATATTCGAAATCACTCCATCCTGGTTGACGATCTCTGTACCACAACATACTTTGATTCCAATAAACAGTTCCACCAGTGATTTCTCCAATTGTACCTTCCATAATCTTTTTGAAAGATTCAACATAACCACGTTGGTGATGACGTTGAGTACCAGTAACTATACAAAGATTTTTTGCTTGAGCTTGTTTTGCAGCAGCAACAACTGTTCTATATCCTACAGCATCAACGAAAATTGGTTTTTCAAGGAAGCAGTGTTTATTCTTTTCTACTGCATATTTAAAATGTTCGGGACGAAAAACTGGTGGAGTCGCAATAATAAGAACATCCAAGTCGCAATCAATAACTTGTTTATATGCGTCAAGTCCTACAAAACGTTTGTCAGCTGGAACATCAATATTCTTGTCATTCTTAAGTTGGTTGGCAAGACCTTCAACTTTTTCTTGTAACACATCCCCTAAAGCAACAATTGTTACGCCATTAGCAGAATTTAGGAAATCCATAGCTGCACCTGATCCGCGACCACCGCAACCAATAACACCTGCTCTTAATTCTTTACCATCTGCTGCCATGTCGGGTAGTTCAGGAATATAATAACTACCTGCCTCTTTTAGAGGTGTGTAAACAGTTTTTTTATCTCCACTTGTACATGAAGTCAAAAACCCTGTTGAACCGGTACCTACAGCTCCAAGTGCTCCAACAGCTGCAGTCGTTTTTAAAAATGATCTTCTAGAAAAACTATTTTTCATTGTCTTAAAAATTTAAATAAGTTTATTTAATTATTAATTTGTTATAATAGAATCTGTTTCACATACCACACGGAACCCAATACCTTTTATATCTGAATACCACCAGATACTTTTTGGCTGTTGAGGATCAGTTTTTAACCAAACATCATGTTTTGTATAGTCACGTGCTGCACTGCGAACATCTGCAGCATCAGAAGTAAAATTACCTCCTCTAACCACCCATTCGTCACCCTGAGTAATAATTGGATCAGTAGAACCACTGGTTTTTTTATAAGCTTCAGGATCATATTTATCTGCACAATATTCCATCACGTTACCAAGCATATTCTTAAATCCAAAAGGATTAGCTAATACCAACGAGGGTTCTTGTGTTCGGTTATTACTGTTCTTTGAATAAATAACGTAGGAACTTATACTATCTGTTTTTGACTTAAATACATTTCTTAAAAAACCATGATCAGAGAATTCCTTGGGACTGCCCGAAAAGAAATAAGGGGTTTGTGTTCCTGCGCGAGCAGCATATTCCCATTCTGCTTCTGTAGGAAGACGATATTTCTTTCCAGTTTTTTCCGATAACCACTGACAGAAAGTTTCAGCAGCATAATGTGTCATTGTGATAGCAGGGCGATTGCCAGCTCCCCAACCTTGATCAGGAAACCCAAAAGGAGGAGTTGGCCCTGATATCGCATCCACTCCCATCGCATTGAGGTTGTTTTCATAAATTACCTCAGGTGGAGTTCTGCCCTCACTCATAGTTTCTGAATAAAATGCCCAATATTGATCCCAGGTTGTTTCTACCTCAGCCATAAAGAAAGGACTAACATTAACTTCATGTTGAGGAGCTTCATCTGGTTTGTGGAATGGTTCCTTGTCTGAACTTCCCATAGAAAATTTACCTCCTGGAACAGCTATCATATTCATAGTAACTAATGTTCCGGGTATCTGTTCTGTAAAATTATTGAATGATGTAACAGTTGTTGATTGTTTGAAAAATAAGCTTGTATCAACACGAGCAGATGTTGATGCTCCGGGTATACCGGCCATTTGTCCATGGGCATAATTCGGATTATAATGTCCGGCATCCAAATGGCAACTAATACATTGCAAATCTAACTTTTCTTGATTCTCTTCGTAATATAAATGGGCTGTAACAGCATCATCAGTAACACCTTGGGGAAACAAATTCTGATGACACTTAACACAAGACTCATTAGGGATATAGGTAACGGCATAATCTAATTCCGATTTCCTTTCCCAATCTATATCGGCAGCATCTTTTGTAAGAAAACCCCAAACATCTCTAATACCAAGCTCTGCTTTTGCTGTATAATGCTTCCATGTATTATTTTTTGGAGGTAAATGACAATCAACACAATCGGTCGTAACACCACTGGCATTATTAACATGCACAGATTGTTTCCATGTTTCTTCAGCATGAGGATGAACATGACACTTCATACATGACTCATTTGATGAAAAATAAACCGATGTTTCATATAACGAAGCAACTAAAATTATCCCTAAAATTAAACCGGCTAATACAAAAAAGACTTTTCGTTGAAGAAATTTCTTCTTCGGTTTACTGTTTCTATTGGATTTACTAGATCTTATCATTCTTGGTAAGTTAGAATAAATAAATAGTTTGTTTCTATCAAAATATATACTGCCCGTAAAAGTACAAAATAATATTAAACTTTAAAAAATTAATGTATCAATTACGCTTTAAATTATTGAAATCATACTTAATATTAACATTATAACTAATTATAAGCTGCGGCAGACTGTTTTATTATTGACCTTGCTGTATCTATTAAGGTGTCTTTTTGTTTTTCTTCATCGGATTGAGTTAATGAAACATAAAAATCTGGCTCAACTCCAAATTCAATTTGTTGTTTTTCGGCATTATACATTGGGGAAGCAGAAAACCTGATGGACCAACCATTGGGCAACTCAGACGAAAAAGGTAGTCCGCTGCCTCCACCGGTTTTATCACCAATAACAGTAGCATTTGGAGCATATTTCATTATGCTCACAAATTCATTGGTGGCACTATAACAACCGCGATTTGATAGTACAACTACTGGTTTTTGATATCGAATACTGTTCGAACTTTCTACATATTTTGGATAAAGTTCTGAGAAATTGTTGTGCTCGGGACCTTTTTTATGGGAGATATAACCAATTAATGTTTTTTCATTAAAAAAACGACTTGTTAGTTTTTCTACGTTCGAAAGACTACCACCGCCATTTCCTCTAACATCTATTATAAGTCCATCACAGATTGCTAATCTTCCAAGTACCTGAGAAATATTAGCTTCACCTAAATCATTAGAAAAACTGCTGTAATAGACGTAACCAACATTATCATCTAATATTTTATAATATAAACCACTAGCAATACCATATTCTTTGGTTAGATACTTCCCAACTATTTCAGAATTAAAGTTTGCAGGAAAATCTTCTTCCCATTTCCAATAGCGAGTTATATCATGAGAGGCTATCAAATTAACATGACCGTCTTTTAATTCAGCAAGCATCTGACCCATCAATTTGAAAAGTGACTCATTGCTCATTGATGAGGTAACTCTTGGACTATAAGCATTATAAATGGAATCCCAATCAATATCTTTATACTCAAAAAAACAATAATTTTGGTCTAGGATTGTCCATAAAGCATTGAAATTTCCATGTGGATCATCATTAAATTCCATTGATGCATCTTCGCATCCCAAAAAAAGAATACTTAAACCGAGAAACAAAATGATTATCAAATGATTTAATCTCATCATAAAACTAAATTATGATTATGGCATTAACAACTTACTAAATTCTCTAAATGAATATCGATAATAATTTAAATCAATATCATTGAAACTACCTGATATGTTTCCTGAATGTGAAAACTGCCAAATTACCCAATTGTCTATCTCATCTGATGGCTCATCTTCTAAATCACAAATCCACAATGGATTATCAGGAAAATGATCTTTTATGTAAAGTTTATAACAATCCTTATTCGTATATATTACAGGCCTAACTCCATAGTATTTAAACAACTCTTTTTCAAGCACTTTCAACTCTTTCACTATTTGATCACGCTCTTTAGAATTCTTATACATTCTGTTGTATCGAGAATGCTCAACATCTATAGCTGGAACCAAATCTTCTGTATCTACATTTGAATTGGTTATAAATAATTTTGCTTGCTTTTCTCCATCAAGTTTAAAAGCATAAAAAAGATATGTTCCAACTCTTAATCCGACCTCCTTGGCTAGCTTATAGTTTTCTTTATAATCTTTATCTTTAATTGAAACGCCTTCCGTAGATTTCAAATAAACAAAACAGACATTTTCTTCACGTAGCTCATCCCAATTGACTCCTCCATTATGATGCGAAACATCAACACCTCTTACAGGATATTTCAATGTAAAAGCAGGATGATTGAATGTGTTTAACAGCGAATTATGTACGGTTTTAATTCTAAAAACACCCCAAACAAGAATTCCTAAAAGAAGAGCACTGGCTATTAACGTAATTACACGAAGTTGTCTTTTCGATAATTTCTTTTTCCTTTTACTCCTCTTTCTTGGACTTCTTTTCCTTTTTATGGTCATTAAAAAAATGAAATCATTTTAAAGGAATCTTCTTAATCCGTCGCAAATGTCTGCCTCCTTCAAAAGGAGTATTTAAAAATGAGACAAGGATTTCATATATTTCATCCTCTGTGAGGAGCCTGCCAGGAATACAAAGGATATTTGCATCATTGTGGGCACGTGCATAAAAAGTCACTTCCTTATTCCAGCAGAGTGCAGCACGGACTCCTTTATGTTTATTGACTGTCATATTGATTCCGTTGCCTGTTCCACAAATAGCAATGCCCGGATAACAATCGCCATTCTCTACGGCTGATGCCATAGGATGAGCAAAATCCGGATAATCGCAACTGTCACTTGAATATGTACCAAAATCTTTATAGGGAATTCCTTTTTTCTCTAACACTTTGATTACATATTGTTTTGCAGCATATCCTGCATGATCGGAGGCTAATCCAATTGGAATTTCTATATCATCAAATAGTGACATTATTTATTTTTTTAAGAGTTTTTTAACTTGTTCAAATACATTCTTTCCTGTGAAACCGAGTTTCTCATCAAGCACTTTGTAAGGAGCCGAAAATCCAAACGAATTCAAACCCCAAACGGTTCCATCTGCACCAACTAATCCTTCTAATGTAACAGGAAGACCGGCAGTCAAACCAAATTTCTTTTTACCTGATGGCAATACTGATTTTTGATATTCTGGTGATTGACGCCTAAATAATCCTTCTGATGGAACAGATACAATGCGGACTTTTATTCCTTCTTCACTTAATAATTCTGCACCTTCTACAAGGGTTGCCACTTCTGAACCGGATGCTAAAAGGATCACTTCATAATCAGATTCATCTTTAACTATATAAGCACCTTTTTCAGATTGTAATGATTCTTGATAACGAGATGATGATGCAGGAAGATTTTTTACATCCTGACGTGATAGAATCAATCCTGTTGGTGAATTTGAATTTTCTAAAGCCATCTTCCAAGCAACAGTCGTTTCATCAACATCGCCGGGACGCAAAACTAGAACAGAATTGTTACCATTGTGATTTTGGAGTTTTTCCATCAAACGAATCTGGGCTTCTTGCTCTACTGGCTCATGAGTCGGGCCGTCCTCTCCTACTCTAAATGCATCATGAGTCCAAATAAATATAACTTGCTTTTCCATCAATGCAGCCAAACGGATAGCGGGTTTCATGTAATCCGAAAATACAAAGAATGTTCCGCAAGCAGGAATTACTCCTCCGTGGAGACTCATTCCAATCGAAAGGCATGCCATAGTTAATTCTGAAACACCTGCTTGTAAAAATGCACCTGAAAAATCACCTTTCTTGAACGCATGGGTTTTCTTTAAGAAACCATCTGTCTTGTCTGAATTTGACAAATCGGCAGATGATACAATCATATTTTCAACTTGCTCTGCTAAAACGCCTAACACGGTAGCTGAAGCTGCACGAGTGGCGGAATTTGGCTTTTGCTGAATATTTGCCCAATCAATATTTGGAAGTTCACCGGCAAACCATTTTTGTTCTTTTTTGGCCAACGCTGGATTTGATATTGCCCATTCTGAATGATAAGCTTTCTTTTTGGCTACAATTTCTTTGAGCTCTTCTTTCCTCTTCTCATATAACTGAACGGATTCGGGGAAAATCACAAAAGGATTTTCGGAATCGCCTCCAAGATTCTTAATTGTTTGAGTAACATCACCTCCGGCGGCACTTAATGGTTGACCATGAGTGGATACCTTTGACTCAAATGATGTTCCATCACTGGCTAAAGCACCCTTGCCCATTACAGTATTTCCAATAATCAATGTGGGTTTTTCTTTCTCCAATTTAGCTTTTTTAAGGGCTTCACGGATTTCATCTACATTGTTACCATCAATTTCAATTACATTCCAATTCCATGATTTATATTTAGCCGCTATGTCTTCTGAACTAACATCATGGGTTACTGTCGATAATTGAATGCTATTTGAATCGTAGAACATAATTAAATTGTCAAGTCCAAGGTGACCTGCAATCCTGCCAACTCCTTGAGATATTTCTTCCTGAATCCCTCCGTCCGAAATGAATGCATAAATCGTTTGATTCATTACATCTCCTAACCTGGATTTCAAAAATTTAGCCGCAATTGCTGCTCCTGCTGCAAAAGCATGACCTTGACCCAAAGGACCGGAGGTATTCTCAATGCCTCTTTCTACACATAACTCGGGATGACCGGGAGTCGGACTGCCGTATTGACGGAACCCCTTGAGCTCATCTAATGTGAATTTATCACTCAAACAAAGGACTGAATATAACATCGGAGACATATGTCCCGGATCCATAAAAAAACGGTCTCTTGATTCCCATTTTGGATTTTCGGGATCGTATTCCAGAAATTCACTGAATAAAACGTTGATGAAATCTGCACCACCCATGGCACCACCGGGATGACCGGATTTAGCTTTTTCTACCATTGATAGTGATAAAATACGAATATTGTCTGCTACTCTATTCATTAATGCTATATCATTCATACATTGAGTTTTTATTATTCTACTTTTATTGTTGATGTTCTCAGGAAAGCAAAAATACAAAGATTTATTAATGAAACAGCGAAAAACACAATATAATTATATCACAATTTTTTAATATTTTTTCAAAAACATTTAATATAAGATACTTACATAATATATTTAACACTATTTAACCTTACATTCTTTGCTTTTACCTACTCTGATGGTCTCACGCTCCTCTCACCATGGTTTCACAATCTATCACGTTAATTTTTATATCATAATATCAATTTATGCAAACATACAAATTTCAAGATATAATTACTTCTCTCAACAACACAATATTTCCACCAATAGCTTCAATTACTAATCAATATTTACAATTTACACCTAAAACCTCTTTAAACAAAACAATTGTTCTATCAGCGTTTTCTTGCATATTATTTATATTTTTGTGATTCAAATGGTTTCAATATCTCAATTAATATGCCGCTAAGTAAGAATAAAATAAAGTATATTCAGTCGCTTAAAGACAAAAAGAATAGAACAGAACATAAGACATTTGTAGCTGAAGGTGCTAAGTTGATTATCGACTTACTGCCTGTTTGCAAATGTCAGTTTTTAGCAGCAACTCCTGAATTTCTGAAAGCAAATACTCAAATTAAGGCTGAAGAGATTGTTGAAGCTTCTGAAGATGAATTAAAAAAGGCTACTTTCTTGAAAACTCCGCCGCAAGCAATTGCTGTATTTTATCAGTTCGATAATATTTTACCGGATATTCAAAATGAACTGAGTTTGATACTGGACGGAATTCAAAATCCGGGAAACTTGGGAACTATTGTACGAATTGCCGACTGGTTTGGATTTGAACATATATACTGCTCATCTGATACAGCTGATATTTATAACCCCAAAACTGTACAGGCTACAATGGGGGCGCTTGCACGGGTTCGTGTTTATTATCTGGATTTGACTGATTTACTTTCAAATCATAAGGACTTACCTGTGTATGGAACTTTTCTAAATGGATATAACATTTATCAAGAAAAGCTAGCAACAAAAGGATTTATAATAATGGGAAACGAGGGTAATGGAATAAGACCAGAATTAGAGAAAATAGTGTCTCATAGAATCTCTATACCAAACTACCCTACTGAAAGAGAAACAGTTGAATCGCTAAACGTGGCAGTGTCAACTGCAATTATTTGCTCTGAGTTCAGAAGAAGAATGTAATTAAACAAAAAAATCACGTATAAATACGTGATTAACCTAAAACAAATTTATTAAGAGAAAAAGTACACTCTATTTATTGTGAGTGTGGGTGGAAGATGGGGCTCGAACCCACGACCTATGGAACCACAATCCATCGCTCTAACCAACTGAGCTACGACCACCATAATTTGTGGGTGCAAAGATATATATTTTTTCTTTAAACAAAAGCAAATTCTTTGTTTTTTTCTTTTTTATCTTCATAACAGAACAATTGATATAAATATTTGGTACTTTTGAATGCATAAAACAAAACATCGTGGATAATAAAATTAAACTATCTATTTTGGGGATCTCATATAGTCAGGTTCAACCAGGTGCATACGCATTGATTTTTGCTGAAGAAAATGGAATACGCCGATTGCCAATCGTAATCGGCACTCCAGAAGCGCAATCTATCGCTATTGCGATTGAAAAAATAAAACCACCCAGACCGCTTTCGCATGATTTATTAAATAATATCTTCAATGAGTTAGGAATTAAATTGGTTGAGGTTTACATATATAAATTTGAAGATGGGGCTTTCTTCTCCGAACTAGTACTCAGACAAAATGATAAGGAAATTAGAATTGATTCACGCACATCAGATGCCGTAGCTCTTTCTATAAGAACAAATTCACCTATTTATACAAATGAAACTATCCTTCGCGAAATGGGAGTTGTCTTTGAAGAGGAATTTGTTTCTGAAGATGAACCAATTGAAGAGAACGAAGAAGAAGAACTCAATCATGATGATCTGTCTAATCTAAGATTAGACGAACTTAAAAAACTGCTTGATGTAGCTGTAAAAAATGAGAATTATGAAGAGGCTACTCGACTTAGAGATGAAATAAATAGTCGCAACAATCCTTCATAAACTGAAATGAACGATACTCTATTTTATTATTCTGATATAAAAAATAACCCTCAACTACCTGAACAGGAATCCAAACATTGCATTAAAGTTCTTCGAATGAAGGAAGGTGATTTTCTAACGGTAACTGATGGGAAAGGGGCTTTCTATGAGTGTACTTTACTGGATAGTAACCCAAAGAATTGTACACTAAGTATTAATAATATTATTGAACAACCTAAAAGTTGGAATTTTAATCTGCATATAGCTTTTGCTCCGACAAAAAATATGGATCGAAACGAATGGTTTGTCGAAAAAGCGACAGAATTTGGCGTGGACAGACTAACACCGTTGAATTGCCGATTCTCCGAAAGAAAGGAGATCAAAAAGGAACGATTGGAGAAGATTCTCATATCGGCCATGAAGCAATCGCAACAGGCTTCTTTGCCTCTGCTGGACGAAATGATTTCATTCAACGAATTCATTTCCATATCTTTCGATGGGAAAAAATACATAGCTCATTGCTATAAAAAAGAAAAGGTCTTATTATCTAAGGCTTATGCTAAAAATGAAAATGCGCTTGTCCTAATCGGCCCTGAAGGTGATTTCAGTGAAAATGAGATTGATCTTGCTATAAAACATGGATTTGAACCTATCAGCTTAGGCGACAATCGCTTACGAACAGAAACAGCATGCCTGGCGGCTTGTCACACAATTCATGTGATTAATCAACTTTAATAACAAAATTCTTTAAATATATTTGCGAATATAAAATCATCAATATGAAAAAGTCATTTATCTTTATTTGCTTTATTGCTCTTTTGGCAATAACAACAAGTTGTAATTCAAGTAGTTCAAAAAAAGAACTACCTCGCATCGCAATTGCTGGTATAGCAATAGAATCAAGCACTTTCTCACCTGCTATAACAAACGAAGAGGATTTCAAAGCACGAGAAGGTGACAGTGTTTTCACTTATTATCCTTTTTTTGCCCCTGATTCGGGTATAAACAACCGAGCAACTTGGTTACCAACTTTACGCGGACATGCAATGCCGGGTGGTATTGTTACACGCGAAGCATATGAATCGTTAGTCGCAAAAACATTGAATATGCTGGAAAATTCTATGCCTCTTGATGGATTGTTTTTCGATATTCACGGCGCAATGAGTGTACAAGGACTCGACGACCCGGAAGGAGATTTCTTGGCTCGAATCCGAAAAGTTATCGGAACGGATGTTCTTGTTTCTACTTCTATGGATCTACATGGCAATGTTTCTCCATTATTGGCACAGAACACGGATTTGATTACTTGTTATCGAATGGCTCCGCATGAAGATGCTATTGAATCTAAGAAAAGGGCTGTAACTAACTTGTTGAATAGACTGGAAAATGGTAAAGGAAAACCAAAATACAAAGCGTGGATTCCTGTTCCTATCTTGTTACCTGGCGAAAAAACAAGTACTCGTGTTGAACCGGGAAAGAGTTTGTACAATGAAATCCCAAATGTTTTAAATGGAGATAATGTAATTGATGCTGCTATCTGGATGTCTTATCCTTGGGCAGATGAACCAAGAAACCATGCTGTTGTAATGGCTTATGGAGACAACAAAGAAGAGGTGTCCATGGCTGCTGAAAAACTCGCTCGCGATTTTTGGAATGTTAGAAAAGAGTTTAAATTTGTTGCTCCTACGGCATATTTGAATGAAGCGCTTGATAAAGCTATTTTAAGTGACAAAAAACCTTTTATTATTAGCGATATGGGCGATAATCCTACTGCTGGTGGTGCGGGTGATGTAACTTGGACTTTACACGAAATCTTTAAACGTCCGGAGTTCAAATCGGTAAATGGAAAATCTCTCATCTATGCCTCTATTCCGGGACCTGAATTTGTTGCTAAGGCAAAAGAAGTTGGTATTGGTGGTCAAATAGATGCAACAGCTGGTGCAGCAATTGACAACAGATTTGCACCTCCTGTTAGACTTAAAGGTACAATCACAACTATTAAAGAGGGTAACATCGATGCAAAAACGGAAGTCGTTGTTAAGTGTGGAAACATTTCTGTAATTGTAACTGAACGCAGAAAAGGTTATCATTATGATAAGGATTTTGCCGACCTCAATTTGAATCCAAGAGAGGCTGATATTTTGGTAGTGAAAATTGGCTATTTAGTTCCGGATCTTTATAATATGAAGGGCGACTGGATTATGGCTCTTACTCCGGGTGGTGTTGACCAAGATTTACAACGTTTACCTTACAAACGAGTTATTAGACCAATATTTCCTCTTGATCCAGACATGACTGATCCTGATCTTTCAACACAATTTATTCCACTATCAAACGAAATAAACAGATGACAAATCTTTATGACGAAAAGAGAACGTTACAAAAATGTACTGAACTGGTTTCAAGAACATGCAGGATCATCGGTGACAGAGTTGAATTATAATAATAACTTTCAACTACTTACAGCTGTAATTTTATCTGCTCAATGTACTGACAAAAGGGTAAATATGATTACACCTAAACTCTTCAAAGATTTTCCTATTCCTGAAGTAATGGCTAATTCTTCACCTGAAGAGGTCTTTGACTATATAAAATCTTGCTCGTACCCAAATAATAAAGCTAAGAATTTAGTGAATATGGCTAAGATCTTAGTAAGTGATTTCAATAGTGAGGTACCTTCAGATATGAATTCGCTAATTTCGATCCCGGGTGTTGGAAGAAAGACTGCTAATGTTATGTTAGCAGTTGCTTTTGATACACCTGCAATGCCAGTGGATACTCATGTTTTTCGTGTTTCTAATCGTATCGGACTGACTAACAATTCAAAAACACCTATCGAAACTGAAAAAGAACTTGTAAAGTATATTCCTGAACATCTGTTATCAAAAGCTCATCATTGGCTTATATTACATGGTCGGTATATTTGCAAGGCTCGAAGTCCTCTTTGTGAGAAATGTGGATTAACTTCATGGTGTAAATATTATCAAAACAATCAAATAGGAGAACATTAATGTTCTCCTATTCTATTATTTAATTATCCTTAATCTGTTTTTTATCTCGATACATTATTAAATATACTATTGGCAAAATGCCAACTGTATTAAAGATCACAAGACAAATAAACCATATTAAATGATTATTCCTTGCTGACTTCCACATAGCAATTAGCTTCATTATTACATCAAAGACCAAAGCAATTATGATAATTGTCTTAATCAAAGGGTCCTGAATAAAAGTAATATTCATTTGCTGTAGAAGTTTTATAATCAGTTTACTGATAATTTATAGATACAACGACTTGTATATTTTTCACCTGGTTTCAAGTAAGGTGATGGCCATTCAGGTTTATTTGGTGAATCTGGATATTTCTGAGATTCCAAACATATAGCTGTACGCTTGTTATAAACAATGCCTTTTTTTCCTGTTATAGTTCCGTCAAGAAAATTACCTGTATATACTTGTAATCCTGGCTCTGAAGTAAATACTTCTAATAAAATGCCTGTTGCAGGTGAATAAACAGAAGCAGCCAATTGAGAAATATCTCCCTTTGTATTTAACACCCAATTATGATCATAACCATCTCCATTTTTTAATTGTACAAAATCATAATTATCAATTCTTTCACCAATAGCTGTAGGAGTTTTGAAATCCATTGGAGTTCCTTCAACTTTTGCGATTTCACCAGTTGTCATAAAAGTATCATCAACAGGAGTAAATCCATCAGCATTAATCATTAATAGATCATTCAATACTGTGTTATTTGCATTTCCACTTAAATTAAAATAGGAATGATTTGTTAAATTAACTACTGTTTCTTTATCAGTCTCAGCTTCATAATTGATATCAATTGCATTATCATCAGTAAGTTTCATAGTAACCTTAACATTTAAATTACCAGGAAATCCTGCTTCTCCATCCTTAGAAACATAAGTCAACACAACCGTTTGACTGTCAGGCTGTACAGCATTAAAAACTTTCTTATCAAAACCTTCATTACCTCCATGCAAAGTATGACCATAATTGTTTTGGGGAAGTTGATAATCAACACCTTCCACTGTTATCTTCCCGTTAGCAATTCTATTTCCATATCTTCCTATTGTTGCTCCAAAATTATTATCAACACTAGTATAACCACTAATGGAATCAAAACCAAGAACTACGTCTTGCATCTCACCGTTTTTATCTGGAACCATTACTGATACAATTCTTCCGCCATAGTTTGTCACACAAACTTCCATACCGTTTGCATTCTTCATCACATAAAGATGAGTTGAATCACCATTAACAACTGATTCAAAACTGCTCTTTTTCAATCCCGAAAGGGTTGAACTTTCTTGAACTACTTTTTGATTGTTGGAACATCCAACAAAGGCAACAATTGCCATTAATAAGAATAATTTGTTTAGTTTCATTTTCTCAATTTTTTAAATTACAAGTATTTAAACAATATATTATAAATCTCAATAAGTTTACAATATTGGTTTTTCAGCCTCAACAGAAGGACTATCTCCTAAAACAAATGGCCAATTATTATTCCATCTGATTTGATCAAGCATCAAAACTCTACCTTTAGGATTATCTACAGAAACAGCGTGATAAAACAACCAGTCATTTGATTTGTTATCTGTTACAATTTCCGAATTGTGACCTACACCTACAAATTTATCATTTTTTCGTATTAGTATTTCATGGTTATTATTCATCATTGAACCTCCTTTTTTATCAAGATATGGACCAAACAGATTTTGTGAACGCCCTACAACTGTTGTATAAGTACTGTTTAATCCTTCACAACATGAACCAATAGAAGCAAATAAATAGTAATATCCATCACGTTTGTGAATATAAGTTCCTTCATAAGCGGTTCCGGCAATCTGTTTTTTTTCAGCTCCAACTTTAACTGAAAGCCCATCATCAGCTAATTCAATACCATATATACCTCGAAAACTACCCCAAAATAAATACTTTTTTCCCTTATCCTCAATATAGAATGGATCTATTGAATTCTGAACTTTAATTTCATTACTTCTAAACAATTTACCTAGATCATAAAAAGGACCTTCGGGTTTTTCAGCAATTGCAATACCAATTCCACATGTTTGTTCCCCACCCCATACAGACATTGAATAATACAGTACATATTTTCCATTTATATAATTAATATCGGGTGCCCAAAGGCCTCCTTTTGGCTCAAACGATGGTCTAGTCTGATTCGTAAAAGCTGTTCCAACTAATGTCCAATTAAACAAATCTTTTGAACGATGAATCGGAGTGTTCCGAATATCTTCTGTTGCATATAAATAGAAATACCCATCCTTAGCTTTGATAATTGTTGGATCAGGTAGACTGTAATTAATTACAGGATTACGATATTTCGAAATATCATTATTATTTATTGAATTAGTTTCATTTACTTTACAAGAAACCATCAACAAATAGAGAAAAAGAGTTATTAAAATATTTTTCTTCATAAGTTATTCATTATTTCACCTTTTATCAGCCAAACACCAATTGTTTTAGAATTAAAATTTGTTGAAGATAGCGCCGCAATTTTATTATTACCTAAATCTGTTAAAGAATTCCATTTTGCTTCTTTTGACAAAGGAACATCAAAAGGACGTGAAGGATTCTTGAAATTTCCAGGACTATCACTTATCGCTACTTCCATCGTAGATAATTCCCAATTGGAATTTCTACCCTCAGTAGTTTGATATGAAATAATAAATAATCCGTTATCCATTCGAATAATATATGGAGCTCCTGCATAAACAGTATCAGGTAACGACTCTTCTAATGCTGAATATCTATTCCTAGAATTACTTAATACTGGTTTCTCCCACGCATTTTTAACTGAACCATTAACAATGTAAGGTTTAAATTGTCCAACAACATTATCTTCAATTATCACAAATATTTCATCCTTATCTATAATTGCAACTGGCATTCCATCTCTATGTTTGTATCTATAACAGACTTTTGTTATTTCAGAAGTCCATGTTTTACCATAGTCTTTAGATGAAATCATAGAAATTTCTTGATCATCCGAATCTTTGTATGGATTCTCATTCGCAAAGTATAAGTGTAATGTTCCATCTGGCAATAATAAAAATGATGGTTCCCAACACCCATTCTTAAAGCGTGAATCTGCCTCATATACTACATTAGGGTCATTCCAAGAGTCACCTTTATCTGTACTTCTTTTTATAGAAATTGAATATGGGAAGATCTCTTCTTTATCTGGTCGTAAATTACAAGCAAACAAAATGTCTCCATTTGGTAAACTAATTAATTCTGGATTTGCAATTCTTACTTTGGTTGTTTTATTAGCTTTCTTATACTCAAAATGAGAATAAACTGTTATCGCTTTTGACCAAGTTAAACCTTCATCAAAACTCTTTTTTGCAAGAACATCACCTTTTAAGTTTTCATATACAACTATGAGTGATTTATCACATAATCTTTCCATTCTGGGATAACATCCTTCTTCCGAGATACAAACTAAAGTTTCCTTATCCCATAAGACATTAAAACCGCTAGTCTTATTGTTTTTTGGTTGCCAAATGGCAAAAAGTGATATGCTTGTAATGATTAAAACAATAACAGATAATAATCTTTTCATTTTGCAAATTAATATACTATTAAATAATCACGTTATTTTTTTAATGAATATTTAGCAGAATATGTACTACTGACTCTTCCTTTTTTTGTTCTAACAACACATTTTATTTCTATTGGTTTTTCTTCAGAAAGACTTACACTAAATGGAGATTCATACACTTTCCCATTTATAAGCGGATCATCACCATTTAAAGTATAATAAATTATAGATTCTTGAATTGAAGGTTTTAAATCAACTATTATTTCTTTTTCAGTTGATTCAATATCCTTAAAACCAATAGGCTCAGGAATTCTATAATTAACATTCTTCTTTTCGAGCCACATTAAATTTTGACTCATCCTTTTTTGAAAATCAAAATAGTCTTTTTTGGCATCGCTCCATCCGATTTCTGCCACAGCCAATAATCTAGGGTAAGCCATATAATCAGCTTTTGTTTCACTATGTACATACTCTGCCCACAAATTTCCTTGTAGTCCTATTACATATTTTTGATTCTCAACCGATATTTTTGAAGATAGTGGTTCATAACTATAAACTTTTTCTAATGGAAGATAGCCACCAATATTAAAAGGTTCATTATTACTATTACCTTGATAATAATCGATATACATATGACTGTTTGGCGCCATTACAACCTCATGATGTAAATTAGCAGCCTTAATACCACCTTCCTCTCCTCTCCAGCTCATAATCATTGCATTGGGAGCTATTCCTCCTTCCATAATTTCATCCCAACCCAACATTTTTTTTCCTTTACTTTGCAAATAAGTACCTATTCTTTTAATAAAATAACTTTGTAATTCATGTTCATCTTTCAAATTTTCCGTCTTTATTTTTGCTTGACATTTAGAACATTCTTTCCACCTCTTTTTTGGTGCTTCATCACCTCCAACGTGAATTATTTCGGAAGGAAACAATTCTATCAACTCATCAAGAATATCTTCAACAAATTTATAAGTCTGTTCATTTCCTGCACACAAAATTTCTTCTTGAATACCCCAATTTTCCAATACTTTAAATGGTCCACCTGTACATGATAATTCAGGATATGCTGCTAAAATTGACATAGTATGACCGGGCATATCGATTTCGGGTATAATGGTTACTTCTCTATCTGCAGCATAAGCAACAATATCTTTAATCTGTTCTTGTGTATAATATCCACCATGAGGCAATCTATTAAATGACTCCTTTGAACGATCTTCTTGGGTTCCTCTTCTCCAAGCTCCAATTTGTGTTAGTAAAGGATATTTTTTTATTTCAATTCGCCATCCTGCATCTTCAGTTAAATGCCAGTGAAAGACATTAAGCTTGTAATCTGACATCAAATCAATAAATCTTTTTATTTCATTAGGTGTGAAAAAATAACGACCAACATCTAACATCGCACCTCTATAACTAAAGCGAGGTTTATCTTTTATTTCTAGTTGAGGTAATTGTAATATATTTGATTTCTCTAAAGGCATTAATTGTAAAAGCGTTTGCAATCCGTAGAAAAGACCCGCTTTACCACCTTTAATAACCACCTGATTATCATTGATATTTATTTCATATTGTTCATTGTCAAATTTTTCATCTAAAATAAAATTAATACCATTTTTAATTTTTGATGATTGCTTTGTTTTTAGTGTCACATTATAATTTTCATCTAAAAAAGCATTTAAAAACTCTACATTTTTTATAGAGGATTTGTTATTATAAATTATCTGTGTTTTTGAGTCAAGGGTATAAAATCCCTTTCCTGCAGATAATTCTATAGGTTTTGGGATTAAGCCATAATCTTGTGAAAATGCTAATATAGCAAATATAAATAACACGATTGTAATAATTACTTTTTTCATAAATCTTATTTTGTTAAATCTTATATAAATTCCTCTTGTTTACAGGCAGTCTCATCTTTTCTGAAGATATCATGAATCCTAAATTCAGACTCAGCATCATCAAAAATTAATAAATCCCAAACATAATTAGTTGTTGTTTTACCATCTATTAATTCTCAATTAAACACATCTATTGTTTCAAATTTTAATAAAGACATTTAAATTTCAAATAGTCTATTGCGTAAACGAATCAGATTTTTTGTGTAAATGTGGGATTGATGCGAAAGTGAACTTAATGTATTATTGCATATTTATAATCGACAGAATCTCCAAAATTGTGATATGTAATTTCATCAGATTTTTTGAACTGATGATTTAAAAGTCCCTTTAAATCTAAGTTCCAAAAAGCTATTCTATTATTTCAGGAATTAAATAATCTTGAGAAATAAATAACTTCTCTACTCCAGCAACTTTTTTAAACTCGGCTTTTCCAATATACATATGTCTAGGATGAATATTATTAAAATTATTATGTGCGTGAAAAACAATCCTCAAATCACCTTTCTTATCTTTGAACATAGCGCTATGGCCTACACCTACTAAATTCTTTGGTTTTTGTAATAAAGGATTATCTGAATATTTAATCCATCCCGACTTAATATCTGTTGTTATTGCACAACCAATGCCATAGAAGGGACTTTCATAACTATTTGCAGAATAAGTCATGTAATATATTCCATTGTGTTTTAAAACAAAAGCTCCTTCATTAACTCTTGGCCATACTTCTTCCCAAGTTTGAGATACATGAATACATGGATATATTCTATCTTTCTTAATTGTAATTAAATCATCTTCTAATTCTGCTACCCATATATTTAATCCATCATTAAAACGGTCAAAAAACAGATATGCAATTCCATCATCATCAATGAAAAGAGAATTATCAATGGCTTTTTCATTTTCAAGCATTGGTTGTTGAATAACTTGTTTAAAAGGTCCTAAAGGGGAATCTGAAATAGCTACACAAATACGTTCTTCAGCAGAATAATACATATAGAATTTTCCATCTACATAATACACTTCTGGTGCCCAAAACCATTTTTCTCCATAGGAATCATCCTTGTGTAGAGCAAGCTGATTCTCTTTTTTCCATTTTAATAGGTCATCAGAAGTATAAACTTCAATTCCATTTTCCGAATGTGTGCCATAGGCATAGTAAACATTTTCAAATAACATAATAAAAGGATCTCCTAATGGAACTTTTTTAACAATATTATCCATAGTACTGTCCTGATTACTTTTTAAACTAGAACACGAAATAATAACAAAAACCAAAATCGTGTTAATAAACACTTTATTCAACTTCATTAGTTTTTTGGTAAAAAGAAAAAACAACGTTAGTGTGTTTTTTACAGTTAATAAATTCAAAATTACTCATTCCTATCTTATTATCAAAAGCTTTTTATATGTTTAATAACATATAAAAAGCTCTAGATGACTAATAACTTCTTTTATATAACAACTTTACATTTTTTTTAGTATTATAGTTTTAATATTATTTTTTTATTTTGCAATTGCAATTGCAATACCCTCTTTTGCATATTTCCATTGATTTGCTAACTTTAAATGAATCATATCAAATAAAAAATAACCATCAACTTCATCCATACATGCTTTAACAGAATTAACTATAGCTTGATTTTCTTGTTGAGGAGTCGCATCATTATTACTATCCCAATTACCTACATCTGGTCCACCTGCAACCATAGGACAACTATCTTTTATTTTAGCTTTGGCAAGTTTACAAAAACCTTGCATTGTCCATTCGGTTGTTCCATAAACTCTTAATGGAGAAGCATAAGCTCCTATAAGTATTTGATCCATTAATTCTGCATATCCATAATTCTTATATTTATCTGTTGCCCATTTATATGTAGGAAATGGATTATATTTTGGGCTTGCCCAATTGACACCAACTTCATAATAAGTGGAATACCATCCACCGACATATACGCCAAACTTTATATTTGGATTGATTGACTTGACAGCACTTTGAGCTTTTGACAGAAAATCAAAAATTATTTTAGCTCTATACTCTAACCATTTAGTAAAATAAAGAGGATATGAGCTCATAGAGAATACATTTTGCATGGTTGTTCCAGGTGGTAAAATATCATCTGGAAAATTTGTCACTTTTATATTTCCATTGAAAGCTTCAAATTTTCGCAATGATAATTCTGAAAAATCTGATTGAATGCCATCAAAACGTCCCCTATCAAGAAAAATGCCGTCTAAATTATATTTTGCCAAATCCTTTAGCAAATTACAGATATATTCTTGAACATTTTCATTAGCAGGATTAAAGAATTTCGTGCCATTTCCTGCATCCATAGTATTAATAACTCCACTTGCCAAATTTAAAGAGGTTGCCCAATCTTTTTTTGATGCATCTCGATAAAGTATACCTTGATTTCCCAAACCATTACTATGTCCTCCTACCATTGTATTAAAACCTGCATGGACTTTCAAACCTAATTTATGTCCCTCATCAATAAAAACCTGCAAATAATCCCAAGTAGCAGTTCGGTTCACTTTTGTATATGTTCCGTTAACCCATGCTGGTAACCATTCTACTTCTTTAACACCATTTACAGATGATTTATAAAGTATATCACCACTTGTCGGACGTATATCAACTACAATATCTGTAAAACCTGCATCTTTAGCAAGTGTTAGATCTCTAATTATATTTTCCTTACTATTTGCAAAATCATTAAAATTTGCAGCTGCATCAATCCAGATAAAACGAGGTTTTTCCTTATTATCAACTGGAGGATCTGGATATTCATATATCGGAGTTTTATCTCCACATGCTATAACAAGGAAAATTTCATTCGCTAAGAATATTATTAAAACAATAATATTCCAATTAATTTTGCTATTTTTCATAAATAATTGAGAAGTTGTCTGAATAATGAATTCATTATTCAGACAACAATTTAAATTCATTATAATCTACATATCAATGCAATCAAATTGTACACAAACAACGCAACCATTTGTAAACATAAAATATAAATACATATAGTATCCATCGTCTGAAACTTTCAATACTACATCACCTGTTCCATTTGCATTTTGTCCTCCATTATCTTTTCCTCCATAAGTACCAATTGGAGCAGTCCAAATTGAAGCTCCAAATGTTGAGGTTGAACTTACATCGAATAAATATACTGAATCATCACTGCCCCAAGTAAATGAATTGATTGAATTATTAGCTGCATATGGACAATTATTAAATATTATATAGTCTGCCGCATTTTGAATCCAGTTTGAGCTGATCCCTGGACCCCACGCTTTTACAGTATTGGCAACGCCATCAACCCAGGCAAATTTTCTTGGTTCTGCATAATATGAAACAAAATAATCACCTTTAAGATCTGATGGATTTGTAACAACAATATCAGCATTATTAACCCAAGAACCTCCAATACCTGTAATCGTAACTATTTCAGGAGTCTGTGATTGAATCACACCTCCCTTAATTTGCCAACGAGCAAATTGATTACCTGAAGTTAATAGTGATGCAGTAATTATTGCTTCTCCTTCTATATTACCTTTTACTGAAAGTTTACGCCCTATAGGATATGTTCCACTTCCAGCCCAATCAATTAGAAGCTGAGGAGTACCACTTACACCCTTCATACTCCACACTTTAAACGTACCTCCATTAGGAGCAAGATTGTTTACTAATATATTGTTATTATCATCAGAGGTAGTATAGAAATTAGTCAAACTACCTAAAATTGGTCCCATATTTGCCATAGTACCTACAGTAGCTCCTGTTTTACGATCAAGATAGATACTTGGTTGATTTCTTGTATTTACAATTACATAATCTTTTATAACTGCTATACCATTAGTCTGATTGAGAACTGAAATTCCAAGGTCAGCTTGTAATTTTTTTGACCAAAGAACTTTTCCACTTCCTGATCTTAAACCAAATTCAACTTTAGGTGGAACATTTTTCTTAACAGTATAAATGTTTTTGGTAATCCCATTCTGAGCAGTAACAGTAACTGTGAATTCATTATCATAATTCATCGCAACTTCTCTTGGGTCAGGATTAATTGTTGCACCATGAGAAATTGTAACATCTGCTAGGGTTTCTCCAATTGATTCAATTGAAATCAATGAGATTGTTTTTGCATCATTATCAATAATTCCGGTCAAACCAAGTTCCTTTAATTCATAACTCGTAATTTTAGCTTCTGCACTTTTTCGAATTTCAGCAACAATCTTATAATCTTTATTCTTTTTGGTTTGATCAGTTATAGTTATAAAATTTTCTTTTGTAAAATCAAAATACAAAAGTGCTGGCGAAATTGTGACATTATCATCTAAATTAGCTTCAACTCTTACATGTGTCAAATCTTCCACTTTTAATACATTATTTGAAAGAAGTGGGTAATTGTAAGGGAATACAATTGTTATAACACCTTCCTCATAATCTATTTCACTTATAAAATTATTATCGGAACTTTCATCACCATAAAAGGAGCCTTTCATACTATTTATTCCGTATCGAGAAATTGATGGTGTCAAATCTTCCACTTGCTGACAACCAATCAGGAAAATAAAAGCTGTACAGAATAATGCTATAATAAAATATGTATTATTTTTCATTGAATTAATTTTTGAATAGTTATTTCCAATCATCATATTGTTCTATCAATGAATTATTAGCCAATTCATTATCAGGAATAGGTAATATATATGTTTTTTCTAAAAACTTCCTATCTTGGTAATCAACATCAATATATTCGTATTTATCTCCGGTTATCTTAAATCCATGACAACGATAGTTATTATACTCTATATGTGCAATTTTCCATCTTCGCATATCCCAAAACAACTGACCTTCGTAAGCTAATTCTACTTTCCTTTCGTTTTTGTAATCCTCAAACCATTCATTACCTGATGATGATTTTGGTGGCAAATTAACCCTGTTTCTAACTTTATTCATTGTATTTCTTGCATCATCAATTTTATTCAATCTATACGCTGCTTCTGCCTTGTTTAATAAAACTTCAGCATACCTAATTTCAACCCATGGTTGTGTACTTGGTTTTCCCTTGATATCAGTTAACGATTCATCCAAAAGCTTACGCAAGAAATAACCGGTTGTTGTGTGACCATATGTGTATGGTTGTGATCTGTATGCCATAAAAGTACCGTATGTTCCATTTACAGAATTTTGCATAATGTGACCTTTCCAACTACTTCCGGGATAAATAATAGTAGCTTTAAATCTTGGTTCTAATTCTTCGTAAGGTGGTCTTACAGCTGTAGCAGAATGATATGGTGTCCAATTCAGTTTTGATCCATCAGTTTTTTCATAAGACTCAACCATTTCTTGTGTTGGAGTTCCTAAACCTCCAAATTCATATCCATCACTAAGTGGTACATAATCTTTATCGAAGGAATGATTAGGCCCTATAATATCGTAATTAAATTCAAGAATAGATTCTTCATTATCTCCTGCCCATGAATCTGAATAATTTTCCATTAATTCGTATTTCCCGGACTTCACTACAGCATCTGCTGCATCATAAGCCGATTGCCAACGTTCAGCATACAACATTGCACGAGATTTAAATGCTAACGCTATATACTTATTTATCTTACCTTTTTCATTAGCAGGCCAGGATTCTGGTAAATTTTCAATTGCATAATCTAAATCTAACTCAACTAAATCCCAAGTCTCTTCTTCAGTACTACGAGCTTTATCCTTTTCCATCTGATCAATACTAGTATATAGGATTACTCCACCATGACGTTTTGCCAATTGAAAATACATAAATGCTCTAAAAAAACGAACTTGGGCCTCCCACTTTATATTCAACTCTTCAGAGTAGGTTGAATATAATTCCATAGAACGAAGAAATTCATTCATCCTTCTAATTTTATTGTAAGCATCATTCCAATTGTCATAAAAACAATTTGCAGAAGTAACAGCTGACGGATTAAAAACATAATTATTAGGATGTCCCGCTTTATGCCCTAATGCATATGATCCGTATTTGAAAGTATTTGTCAAACTTTCAGTTAAGCTGCCTTGAAATTGTTGAGTACCAAATTGACTGTATTGATGTATATATGTATAAAAACCATTCACATATAAGTCAACACTCGACTGTTTTTCCCACACAACTTTATCAGTGAGTTGATCTGTTGGTGTCAAGTCAAGCCAATCTGAACAACTATTGAAACTTAATACTAAACTTATAATTAGTATTGTTATAAATGTTTTTTTCATTATCTCAGCTATTTAAAATTTATAAAGAAAAATTAAGACCAAAAGATAAAGTCCTTTGTTGAGGATAATAGCCATTATTAACACCAGGTTGTTCTGGGTCTATATTGTATTTTGTAAGTTCACTAAAAGTAAGAAGATTTGAACCTTCAACATACAATCTTATCTTATCAATTCCTAAAGACTTAGTTAAAGTTTGCGGAATTGTATATCCTAATTGAAAAGATTTCAAACGTAGATAATTTCCATTTCTATACCAAAAAGTAGAAGAATAAGCGTTATTGGAGCTAACAGTTACCATAGAAAGACGAGGAAATTCAGCATTTACGTTTTCAGGAGTCCATGAATTCTCAGCTATAAATTGGGGAGAATTTCCACCATGATAAAATAATTTAGTAAATGCAGTGTTATCCATTATACCAACCGAACCGGTAGAAGTATAAACACCTGTAAGAGCTACGGTACGCCCAATTCCTGACTGTAACAATAAATCAAAATCAAAACCTTTCCAATTCCCATATAAATTCAATGAAGTTTGAAATTTTGAATAAGGACTTTTTCCAACATAACCCATATCCTGTGCATATGAAATTTTACCATCTCCATTTCTATCCTTATATTTTATATATCCGGGAAGTACTGGGGAACCTGTAATTGTCGGATGATTATCGATTTCTTCTTGAGACTGATATAAACCTTCATCAATAAAACCTAATTGAGAACCAACTTCTTTTCCGGTTAATTTTAGATAATCAGGTGTGTTTTCAGAATCTCCTGCATAATACAACCATCTTCTGAATGCTAAAGTGCCGATAAATTTTGCTCCATAATTGAAGTCGCCTATCTTGTTGTGATGGGTTATAGTAAAGTCAAATCCTCTATAATCAATTTTATTCACATTGTCTGTACTGAAAAAGTATCCACCCATAGATGGAGGAAAAGAACCCCCCACACCACCAAGCAAATCATATTGATATTTGTAATAAACATCAAATTCAACTCCTAATAAACCTTTCCAAGCCATGAAATCAACACCCAAATTATAAGTTATGGCTTTTGCCCAACTCAAATTTGGATTTCCTAATGTGCCGGTATATAACATGCTTTGACGTTGATTACCTAAAACTACAGCATTAGAAGAAAGAACCATTAAATTTAGATATTGGAAAGCACTAACAGCAGAAGTCGCAGTTTTTCCTATACCACCTCTTAATTTAAGATTATCTATCCAATCTGCATTAAACCATTCTTCATTGTTCATCCTCCATCCTAAAGATATTGCCGGCAAATTAATCCATCGTGAACCGTTCATTCCACTGAATAAATAACTACCATCTCTACGTATTGAGGCTTCTAACAAATATCTATTATCATAATTATAATTTAAACGACCAACAAAACCAATTAGACGAGACTGACCACTACTACCTGAAATACTTGGTATCTTTTCTTGCCCATTTCCTGTTGTATTAGTAATCATATTCAATTCATCCAAGTCTAAGAAATTAAGACCATAACCAGTCACTCCTAAGGTATTTGAATATGAACTTCTTGTTTCAGCTAATCCTAAAAAATTAATATTATGCTCATCATAAATCTTATCATATGTAATACTGGATTGAGTTACAATATCTGTAGCACTATAAGCACTCTCTGTCAAAGATGTATTACCTGAATTATTTTTGAACAACGAATAATTAATTTTTTCTGTCGATGAATTTGGTAATGCGGCAAGCATTGTTTGGAAAGGAATGGTTAAACTCTTGTTGAATTGAAAAAACTTATCATAAGCTCCCATAAATTTTAAGCTGAGTCCTTCAATCCATGGAGTATCATATTTCAATGAGAAATTAGTTTGAATAGTTGTATTCCTTGGTCTGTTATAACCTGATTCGTTAATTGCTGCAATAGGACTAACCGGAGAGGAGTTTGTATTAGTTGAGGTATAATACTCTTTTCCATCATCAGTTGTCATTTTAATTGGAATATATGGTAAAGCACGAACAGCTTGCTGAGGTATATTATGCCAATCATTTGGATTTGCAGAATAATTCGGGCTTTCATGTTCATCTAAACGACCTGCAATGTCAAATACCATTGTTATATTGTTAGTAAGTTTGGCATCAATGTTAGCCCTCATACTATAACGCTTATAATTGAATTTATCAACATTACCATCTTGTTGAAAAGCTCCGATAGAAGTGAAAAATTTTATTCGTTCAGAACCACCGGTTGCACTTACATTATGATTCATATTTGAACCTACTCCAAAAACTTCATCATACCAATTAGTGTTTCCCCAGCCATCAGTTCCTGTTTTCATTTTTTCAACCTGTTCAGATGTGAAAACTGTTTCATCTCCATCCATTTCACGTGCTTTATTATACCAATAAGCATAACCAGGTGCATCAAGCCATTTTATCTGATTGGCATTCTGACTGATACCATATGATCCTTTATATCCTATACCTATTTCACCGGCTTTACCTCTCTTTGTTGTCACTATAATAACAGAAGTTGCATTTAAACCATATACAGAGGCAGAAGTTGCATCTTTTAAGATTGAAATGGATTCTATTTCATTTGGATCTATTTCATTGATACTTCTTTTGACTCCGTCTACAATATAAGTAGCACCTTCACCTCTAACTAACAACGAAGCTGCATCTTGACCGGGTTGACCTGATGTCTGTAACATTGTAACACCTGCAACTCTAGCTCCTAAAACATTTGTTATACCTACAATAGGAGCTTTAATGAGTTCAGTATCAGATAATGTTGACACTGCACCAGTTACACTTGTTTTTTTCTGTGTTCCATATCCTACAACTACAATTTCATCTAATCGCTTCGTATCTTCACTCATAATAACATTTAAATAATTCCTACCATTAACAGGTACATCAGAAGTAGAATAACCAACATAAGAAAATTCTAATACAGAATTTTGATTTGGTACTTGCAATGAGAAAGTCCCTTGGTTATCTGTTACAGTACCTTGTTGTGTACCTTTAACGATAACATTTACACCAATAAGGACATCTCCATTAGAATCAACAACTTTTCCTCTGACATTCACTTGTGAATATGAGTAAATCGAAGAGAAAAAGAAGATTGACAAAAACAGATGTTTCATCAATCTGTTTAAACAACTAATAGAATGTTTTCTGTTTTTCATTTGCTTCTTTTTTTGTTAATAGTCCAAAAATCAATATCTAAATATTATAAGATCTCTTCTGACACCCGGTTAAAATAATCGATAGATTGTTTTATTTCCGGGAGATTGTTTTCCCAGTTTGCTTCATATTCTATTGTAAAATAACCCTTAAATTTTTGCTTTTTCAACTCTTCCAAAATCCCTTTTACATTCAGAATTCCCTTTCCCCAAACTACATCTTCTAAAGCCACATCTTCTCCCATTGGAGCAATATCCTTAAAATGAAGTGAGTAGATTCTGCCATCTAACATTTTTAAACATGATATTGGTTCTAAACCCATTCGTTTAAAATGTCCAGCATCACTACTTGAACCCAACAAAGAACTCCTTTCACCTATGTGGTCTAGTAATATTTCCGGTTTCCAATAAGATGATTCACTTGGATGATTATGAACAGCAACTTTTATCCCGTATTGTTCAGCTAAACTTTCAACAATATCCCAATCTTCACGACCTGGTTCAGCACTGATAAACTCTAACTCCATAGCTTTTGCAAAAGGAAAAATCTTACTCCACTCATCTCGAGTTGCAGTCCAAACACCTGAAGACACAATCTTCACTTCTTTCGATTTTGCTAGCTCTTTTAGTCTATTTTGTTGTTCTAAAGTAAGATTATATCCAAAGAGTGAATCGCCAAACTCTGGCCCCATTTTCTGACCCGGATATATTTCAATGTAATGCAACCCCAATTGTTGCGTTTTTTCCAGTGACTCTACAACATTGAATAAATGGAACGTGTATGATTGCATAGATAATTTCCATCCATTTTTTTCGGCTTTTGTTACTTCATAAGAGGATCTGCAACTTACTAAAAGTAAAATGCATGCAGAAAAAGTAAACCATAGTATTTTTGTTTTCATAGATTAAAATTCTTAAATGATTAGATCTTAGGCATTGCTGGTAATGTAAACCCATTTTCATAAGTATGTTTAATCCATTCATTAGCCATCTCCAAAGCATTAAACTCCTCAAATCTACGGTCAAATTGGGGGTGACCTCCTTCTACAGAATAATTATCTACTGTTACTATTTTAATTTTATCTGTGGGAGAAATATTAGTGAACTTCATATTCTCACCATCCCAGCGTAATTCTCGTTGAAGTCCATTTATACCCGATAACCGGGTAGCAAGTACTCCCATCACTACCATTTCATTAAAGGGACCCGAAAATTGAAAATTTGAAGATGATTCTATTCTGTTCTCCGGTGACTCTTTACATGCTCTAATCCAGTCCTGTTCATGGGCGTTTGTCGACCAAATATCACCATTTCCACCTTTTATGCGTGGAATAGTTGGGGACGGTTGTTTAAAATATTCCATTCTGGAAAGTGGCAGCAATGTAGGGTTCATTCCATAACATCCTGTCATGATTTTTCCTTTTGTACCTACCAAAATAATTCCACCATCCGGATCACCCATCATTTCTCCGTCCTTTAACTCTTCTGGTCTATCAGGAAATAAACCTCCATCATACCAATGAACAGTTAACTCCGGCATATTAACATTACCTTTAGGAGGACGAGCAGGAAATTTATAGGTTACTTTTTGAGCTTGTGGAGGTGAATAAAGATTAGACAACGTGGAACTGGCTGAAACGCTAATCGGATATTTTAGATCGAGTGCCCAATACAAAGGATCCATAATATGACAGGCCATATCACCTAAAGCACCTGTTCCAAAATCCCAAAAGCCACGCCAATTCCAAGGAGTATATGCGGGATCGTAAGGACGTTTTTTTGCTGGACCAATAAATAAATCCCAATCTAAAGCATCAGGAACAGATATTCCACCTTTCGGTTCAGACAAACCTTGCGGCCAAATAGGACGATCAGTCCAACAATGTGCTTCGTAAACATCGCCTATAACTCCGGTCTGAACCCATTCTGCAATTTGTCGACACCAATCAAAAGAATTACCTTGATTGCCCATCTGTGTAGCAACTTTATACTTTTTAGCAAGTTTGGTAAGTAAACGAGATTCATATACAGAATGAGTCAAAGGCTTCTGCACATATGTATGTTTTCCCAATGTAATAGCATGAGCTGCAACACCGGCATGCGTATGGTCTGGAGTTGCAACCATAATGGCATCAATGGATTTCCCTATCTTATCAAACATTAATCTCCAGTCCTTAAATTTTTCAGCTTTAGGATATTTATTAAACATATTAGCAGCATAACTCCAATCAATGTCGCATAAGGCTACAATATTTTCAGTTCCCATATTTGCAAGATTACGACTACCAACACCTCCAACACCTACTCCGGCAATATTTAATTTGTCACTGGGTGAAACATGTCCAAAAGATTTACCCAACACGGTATTAGGTACAATAGTAATTCCAGCAGTACCAATAACTGCTCTTTTCAAAAAATCTCTTCGAGAAAATCTTGTCATAATTATTGTTTTTTAAATGATTAATTGATTATACATAGGTTAATTTTGGTATTATCGATGATTTTAAACTACATAAATTGCCAACTTTAAATGGATGTGATAAAGTTATGTTAACATGAAAACCACTTGTACTAAATCTAATAATTAAAATATCCGGATTTCGTAAATCAGGTTTTGATAAAATAAGGATAGGTAAACAAAAAAAGTAAACAAAATTACAAATATACTTTAAGTGTATTTCCGTCATGATAAAATTTATTAACAGGTTCTTAAAATGTATATTATTACAAATATACATTTATATTTCCACAAAAACAAATATTTAGTCAATTAATTTTGCTTTTTTTTAATATAAAAAAACATCGTTACTTAAAATATTTACACTAAGCAATTAAAAACTTATTTTTTTTGAATTTATTTTACATAAAAATCGGTCACCATTTTATTCAATTCTTCATAAAAAACGTTGATTTCAGATACATCTGGATTATTTTTGCGCCACAATATCAACTTTTCTTCGATAAGAAAGAAAACCAATTTTTCCAACTGTTCAATGCGTTGCACATAACCAGTTCCACAAGAATTAATGAGCAGTTTCATTTTCAAATAATTAGAACCTTCTGAATGTCCAACTGGATATACATCTTTTTTCCATTCCAATGCGTACAAATTGAGCTGACTGTTTTTAATGATACTATTATATTGCAACAATTGTGGAATATTTTTACCATTATGAACCCACATTGGCATCGCTACACAAGTTTCAGGAAAACCAACTTGTCCCCAAACAGTATTCATATCTGGGGATTCTCCATTTTTGGTTCCCTGAACTATAATTGAAGAGGCCGAACTATAACGTGTAATGAAATCAGTAGAAAAAACAAAATCAGTTTCAGGTATTGAAGATTCATAAATCTTTCTATAATCCAGTTCAAAAACAGGATGATAAAAACAACGTGTAAATTTCTGAATAACTGTTTGATAATTCAATAAATTATTTTGTTTTGCATCTGCGAATATTTTTTCTGCGGTCTGACGTCGAATAAAACCATAACCTTCATCTAAAGTACCTGTTTCTGAAAAATTGGTACGAATAATATAACCGTTCGGATCGGAATTGGCATCAAATTTTGTCCATGATTGGTTATTTACTTCGTAAAAAGCAGCTCCTCCATAAGCATCTATCACACCAAAATGAGTCGCTAATCCTCGCGGTTTTGGATATTTGTCAAGTAGTATTTCCAAATCTTGTAACGATGAACATGTCTGTAACGCAATTTTCATAAACACTCCTCCCATATCTTTAATAGAAGTGGTATCTCCTATATTCACATTGTATGACGCACTGTTCATTATAGCAAAACCGGCACTATTTGAACCTCCCCAAACATTTATGCCTATGGTATCTGAAGAATTAATTAATCCTATATAACTATATTTGCCATCATCAAAATATTTAAAATAGTTTTCGAGTTCTCCAGCATCACGAAGTTTCCAAATCATACTTCGTCCATCGGAAGAGGCTTTGGCTGATATAACCGCCGTCGTACATGGATTAATGTTTTCAACTATTAAAAACAGGAAAATAAATAAAACCGCATTATAATTTTTCATAATATAGTTGGTATTTATATCATGGTTACCCAAATTCAAAATAAACATCGTCATTTATAATCAGGTTCATTTAATTCAATAGATTGTCAACCTTCAACATCATAATAATCTTGAAGATTAATTATCAAGCACAAGTTTAATTAATTTCTTTTTGTAAAAGAAATATTTCAATAAAAAAGGGATTATTTAACAATTAAAGGCTAAAAAAATATATAGGTGGGGATCTTTATATTTAAAATATAAAATATTCCCCTCCTATATAAATCAATTAAACATTATTTAGAAGACAAGCTCTATTATAGAGCATCCCGTCTTAATTGGGACCTGTATTAATTCTACAGGAAAATATCATAATGAACAGTGAAAAATAACATTAATCATTTAAGATATTACAAATATCCTGATTAACTTTCTTCACACGCTCTTCGTCTACTTTTACCAACTTCCTGTCATAAGTCATTAAACCATTTACCTCTACTTCAACATCTGTTGTTTGGGTATAAACAGCAGCTGAGAAACCTTGACGAATAAGTTGTTTTAATTCATCAGCATATTTGATATATTCATCAGTTACCTCTTTTGAACTGTTAAATTGAACGTATCCCCAGTTTCTGTCTGGCACCCATAGGTGTTCCTTGTTAGCCCAACCAATTCCGCCATATTCACCTAATACAGTTGCTCTCTGAGCATCATACAGATACATGCGTGGATTTGGATAATTATGTAAGTCAACCATATCTCCAACTGTGTAATGGTTACCACCACTTGCTGGATTCACTAAACGTGAAGGATCATACTGTTTTGTCCATTCAGCAATCTCAACAGTCTTAAATTGACCCCAAGCTTCATTAAATGGAACCCATACTCCTACAGATGGATAAGAATATAGATAATCTATAATATCTTTCCATTCTCTACGGTAATTATCTTCAGATTCAAATGAACGAACACGGTCTGTTCCTGTAAAATATTGATGCATTTGCCATTCTGGACCTCTGTCGCCATTTGGCATATCTTGCCATACAATTATTCCATGACGATCGCAATGAGTATACCAACGCGCGGGTTCTACCTTCACATGCTTACGAATCATATTGAAACCAAAATCTTTAGTTTTAATGATATCATACTCTAATGCTTCATCAGTAGGTGCAGTGTAAAGCCCATCAGGCCACCAACCTTGATCAAGTGGTCCAAATTGAAATAAGTCCTTGTTGTTAAGTTGAAGACGTACAATGCCTTTCTTATCACGTTTAATTGAATACTTGCGCATAGCTGCGTAACTTTCAACTTTGTCCACTTGCTTGGTTCCATCCCAAAGTACTACTTCTAAATCATAAAGGTTTGGAGAATTTGGCGACCATAATTTTACATCATTAGGCATAGCAATTTCAACCGGTTGGTTATTGATTGATTTTGCTGTAGCAACAACTTTACCACCTTCTTTTACAATTACTTCTACCTTATCAGTAGATGAAGCAACATTTGTAATCGCTTCTACTTTAAGAGTGTTGTTATCAATATTAGGTGTAATTTTGAGGTTTTCAATGTATGTCTCAGGAACAGGTTCTAACCAAACGGTCTGCCAAATTCCTGTTACAGGGGTGTACCAAATTCCTTCGGGTCTGTTCACTTGTTTACCTCGAGGTTGATAACCCTGATCAGTAGGATCCCATACTTTTACAACAAGAGTGTTTTTTCCACTCGCAAGTGCTGCAGTAATATCAAATGAAAAAGGAGTATAACCACCCTTGTGCTGACCTACTTTAACATCGTTTACCCATACATCTGCTTTCCAATCAACTGCTCCAAAATGAAGAAGAACTTTGTTGTTTTTCCATTTGGAAGGTACTGTAAATTCAAGTTGATACCAAAGTTCATTGTCGGTTCCAACTCTTTTCTGTACACCAGATAAGCTAGATTCAACGGCAAAAGGTACCAAAATTTCGCCATCAAAACGTGAAGGTTTTTGTTTGCCTACAGGTTGAATCGCATACTCCCATAAACCATTAAGATTCTGCCACTCTGAACGTTCCATAATTGGTCTGGGATATTCAGGAAGAACGTTTTTAACATCAATTTGTGATGCCCACTTAGTTTTAATTTTGTCTCCTGCTGGTTGCCACTGAGCAGAAAGACTCAAAGTTAAAAATACTGTAATTAATAAAGTTAAAATTTTTCTCATAAATAATTATTTTAGGATATGTAATTTATTTCGAATACGAAATTAGTGTCAATTCTGCTTTATTTAGATTAAAATTTCGTCAAAAAATAGCAATTATTTCTCAAATCACTTCTGTTCCTGAAAATCCTTAGGCAAAATGCCAAACTGCTGATAAAAACACTTTGCAAAATACGAGGGGGAATTGAATCCTACCATATAACAGATCTCATTTATTTTATGCTCATCTTGTTTCAATAATTGAGCTGCTTTTTTTAGACGTTCTACTCGGATATATTCATTTGGAGTCAAATCTAACACACCTTTTACTTTACGATAAAAACTTGCCCTACTCATATTAAAACGTTCTGCCATATCTTCTACATTAAAATCAGAATCTGATAAATTATCATTTATCACTTCATTTAACTTAATGATAAATGCTTCATCCGATTTGGTTAATGCTACAGTATTTATACCTATAAATGGATGTTTCAAAAATGTTTCTCTAAGCTTCTCTCTGTTTTGTAGCAAGTTATTTATACGTGCAAGCAACACTTCAACAGAAAAAGGTTTTTCTAAATAAGCATCAGCACCAAGTTCATAACCTTGTACTTTAGCCTGTGCCATAACTTTTGCAGTGAGCAATATCACGGGGATATGACTATACTCTATATCTGATTTCACTTTTTCAGTGAAAGCAAAACCATCCATCTCAGGCATCATCACATCAGTAACAATCAGATTCACACTCGATTTCTTTAGTTGATCCAATGCTTCGAGACCATTTTTCGCAACAATAACATTATATCGTTCAGAAAGAAACTTCGCTTCAAATTGCAATAACTCTACGTCATCGTCGACTAATAATATAGTGGTTTCTTTTCTTTGAGCATCCGCATTTTTTTGAATTGGAATCTCTTTATTCTCTAATTCAAGAGTATTGTCTTCATTAGTCTGTACATTACCTACTGGTAAAATAAGATGAAATCGATTATATTCAGCGTAATTTTCAAGTTTCAACGACCCACCATGTAAATCTGCCAATGAACTTGCGAGCGCTAGACCAATTCCTGTACCTGAAACATTATTATCATGTTTACCTTCAATTTGCACAAAAGGTTTAAAAATTTTATCTTCAAATACAGGTGGTATCAATTCACCATCATTTTCAGTAATTAAATGAAACTCTCTTATATTGTTTTCTTTAATATTCGCTTCTAATCGTACATAATGATCACAATACTTAATAGCATTACTCAACAGATTGCTTATAATCTTCAAAAATGCCTCTTTATCAAGTTGAACAAACATATCACTGGATGGAAGATCTATCTCTAAAATTATATTTTTTTGTTTTGCCAATGGCGTAAAACGAAGAATCGTTTCCCTTATCAGCTCTGTCACATTTTGTGTTTTAAGAGATATAAGATAAGCTTCTGACTCCGTTTTGCGAAAATCTAATAGTTGCTTGGTAAGATTGAGTAGTCTACTCGTGTTTTTACTCATAATCAGTAAATTCTCTTTCGCACTATCAGGAATATCATCTGCCATCAACACATGATCTAACGGTGCCTTAATTAAAGTAAGTGGAGTGCGGATCTCGTGGGTTAAATTAGTGAAAAAATTGATCTTTGACTGATAAAGTTCTCTTTCTTTTTGTTGTTCAAAATCCCTCATCCTTACTTGTTCATTGAGTTTATTTCGACCTGAAATATATTGTGTAAGTAAATATGTTCCCGTCACAATTAGTAAAAAATATATTAAAAAAGCCCATCCATTTAACCAATATGGAGGTTTTATTTTGATGGAGAGAGACTTTATACTTCTAACTGGAACATTGGGGTCTTCATCTGCTACACCAAAAATAAGTTCATAATTACCTGGTTTTAAGTTGGAATAAACAATTGGATTATTTTCTGAAGCGGCAATCCATCTATCATCAAATCCCTTCAACATATAAAACAATTGATCCATATCTGCTCCGGAATAATTTAATCGTGCAAACCGTACACTTAGAGAGTTCTGTTTATATGGTAAACTCACTTTATCGGTATACATAATGCTTTGCTTCAATGGAGATTTATTGTCAGTCGGATTTATTCTTAAATTGTTTACAAATAAGTCTGTTATAATAAGCGGAGCTGTCGATGTCGTTTCCTTGAAAAGTGAGGGATTAAAACGTACAAATCCCATCAAAGAACCAAAATAAATATTCCCGTATCTATCTTTATAGCTCGATTTATAATTAAATTGGTTTGTTTTCAAACCATTATTAACAGTAAAGTTTTTAAAAGTTTTTTTATCTATATCAAACACTACAAGACCTGAATTTGTAGATAACCAAAGCGTACCATCATCTTCTGCTACAATCTGGTAAACTACATCATTTGATAATCCATCAGTACTGTTAAATGTCAAAAACGTTTCCTTATCTCTGTCGAAAAGCCCAAATCCACCTCCTTGAGTTGTAACCCATAGCCTTCTTTTACTGTCTTCGTATATTGATGTTGTTTTATTATATGGTAAGCTCTCCGCATCTTTAGTATTATGTATGAATACCTTCCACTCTTTTGTTGATGGATTAAACTGATAAAGTCCATTTAAAAAAGTGGATATCCAGATAAAACCATGACTGTCTTCATAAATATCCAGAATTGACATTCCTTTTAATTTTTCAACTCTGTTGAATTGATTATTTTTTTCATCAAAGATATCTACACCGGCCAAAGTACCAACCCATAACATTCCTTGTTTGTCTTTACACAGTGCAAAAGTACTGTTTTGACTGATCGAATGTGGTTCAGAAGAATATGTATATGTTACAAGTTTACCTGTTTTCAAATTATATCTGCTCAAACCTCTGGAAAAAGTACCAATCCATAAATCGTCTCCATCATCATACAAAGCATGAATATTGGTGTATAACGACTTCAAAGACTGTGGAAGGGGTTCAAAATTATCTATTGAAGGGTCAAACAGGTTTAGACCTCCGTCTTCAGTGCCAATCCATATTTTGCCGTTTGGAGCAGAACAAAACTCTCTTACTCTGTTTCCCTTTATACTATTACCGACAATCGATGGGTAAAATAGTTCAAAATTATTGTTATGGTTTGAATAGTAATCAATACCCCCAAAGTAAGAGCCAACCCATATTCCTCCTTCACGATCTTTATAAATAGAATATATTGCATTATCAGATAACGAACCAGGTACTAAATTATCATGTTTCAAATTTATTACCTCCTCCGCCTCTGAGTTGTAAATAAAAACTCCCGACTCTGTACCAATCCAAAGGGTATTAGGATCAATTCTTTCTATACACCTTACAAATATTGCATCACCATGCTCATCTTTGTCTAGTATCACCCTATGTGTTTTATTGACTGTATTAATGGCTATTAAACCTTTCTGAGAAGTTGCTAAAAGCAAAATATTATATTGATCCAAAAAAACATCTGAAACTTCACCTACTTGATTCATCAACAACTGGTTGTCAGATAAATTATATCGTGTTATTTTCTTTGTTTTTTTATTGATATGTATAAAAGGAGAAGAATAAGGAAAAACCCATACACCACTATTATTATCTGAGCATATGCTCACCATTTTCATGCCGTCTTTTACAATAGGTGTTGCAAAAAAATTTAACTCATCATCTGCAAAACTGTAATGATAGATTCCTTTTCCTTCAACCGACATCCAAATATCGCCGTCACGATCAGCAACCATATCAGTTACAACACCATTCACAGAATCGTTCTCACTTGTAAATCGATTAAAACGGTAAAATTGTTCCTTTCGTAAATCATAGATATAAACACCTTCTTCAGTTGATACCCAAATGTTATTGTTCTTGTCCTGTAAAATGCGATGAAAAACATTATCGTTCAAATTATCGTTGGGCGAAAATTTGAAGACTTTAAACGTGGAACCATCAAATCTGTTTAATCCGTCTTTGGTTCCAAACCACATAAAACCTTGATTATCTTGAAATATAGAACGTATTGTATTTTGAGATAACCCGTTATTAATATTATAATGTTTAAACGAATAATTAGGATAGGCCGAAACAGAATTGTTATTAACCATTAATAAAAAAAATAAAAGAAAAATAAATACTGTTTTCAGCCTATCCATAAAATGAAAAATATTAAAATTTATTTGTTATAAACAGGAAAAGCAGATATTCTCAATCTTGCTGCTCCCATTGGAATTAATGTTATATCTTCAGTTTTTTCAAAAGTTCTATTTTCCTTAATAGGAAGCTCACTAGTAAGCCCATATTGATCAATTTTCCATTGAGAAATCTTTTTACCTTTAGCTTTAATCTCAATAGGAGCACTGCCTACAGTAAAAGGAAAATTATCAGTTGGCCATTCCTTTTTAACTACTTTAAAGTTTTCTTCTAAAGGAGTAGAATCATCTATAACTAAAGCATAGTTCCAGTCACTTCCTGGATATATTTCGTAACTTGGCCATTTACTTGCATCAGCATTTTTTTGCCATTTTGAATCACCAATAGCCGTTTCAACACTACCTACCTTAACATAATTCTCTTTTATCTTGAGAGAAAAAGTAAGAGGACCATAATTGATACTTCTGCTATCCTGATTAACATGCCATACGGATTGAGACAATTCCATAGGCACATTAAATACAATCACATCACCATTTTTCCATTCTCGCTCTATACAAACATATTTACCCTTTTCCAACTTTTTATCAATAGTTTTACCATTAATAGAGACTGTGGCTTTGCTTGTCCACGACGGTACTCTTAGATAAAGTGGGAAAGTTACTTTGCCTGAGGTTTTTAATTTAAAACGAATGGATTCTTCAAATGGATAATTCGTTTCTTCAATAATTTCAACCGTTTTGCCATTTGTTACTTTAACAGTTGCTTCACATGCACCATAAATAGCTGCAGCAATACCGTTATCGGATGTAGCCATAATCAAATGTTCAATGAAATAGGGCCATCCCTGACCATGATTATGCTGACAACAACGACTGCTAAAAGGATTCATAGCTAAAAACGGTCCACGGTTATCAATACCTGGATTATGGTTTTTTGAATCACTTATAGTGTGATTTGGTGAAGTAATATATCGTAGCGACTTAAAGTCTGGCATTACAGCTGCTGGATATGAATTAAAAGCAACCTCCTCACAATGTTCTGCCCAAAATGGATCGCCTGTCATCAATAATAATAATTCATCTGATGCCATCTGTTCTACAAAACCACAGGTTTCAGTACCTTGACGTGGATCAATATATCCCATTCGTGCATTTTCATCTGCTCCAAACATTCCACCAGGTACCTGACCGAATGTGTTTCTTATTAAATGATGAACATTATATGTAGCAATCAAATCGGTTGAATCTTTCGAATACATGTAATATGTTGCCGGTTCACGAAAACTTTGAGCGATATTTACATTGTGCCAATTAGGTAATGTGGAACGCTGACGCCAATTAGCTGTGTTTTTATGAGTTTTTTCAGCTAATTCTAATAAAAACTTATCACCAGTAATATTGTAAAGCCAATAAACACTCAATAAATTATCACCTCCACGACTATTTTCCCAATAATCTTCAAGAAATTTATCATCTGGTAAATTCAACTGCCATTTGAAATAATTAGTCATCAATTCAATCACTCGTTTATCCTTAGAATATTCATAGTATGATTGAAGACACCAAATCATAATCATATTACCCCATAAATCAGGTTTGCCATTTTTTTCAATATAGGGACCAAAATAACCATCCTCACGTTGACTTTTGAAAACTGCTTCGAGCCATGATTTGGTTTCATCAATCATTTTCTTATCATCTAGGATATATGCCATATTACCATATCCTTTCAACCAATAGGGCACTTCTTCCCAACCATAATCTGTACCTGTTCCTAACCAGGCATTATTATCCTTGTCAAGCCAGGCACTAATTTCTCCCAAATGACCGTTTAAACCGTTTTTCTGTAATTCCAGAAAACGATAAATCCAACCTTTTGGCTTCACATCTCCCACGGGTAGTTTCATGAAATATTGAGGCAATAACGGCGCACGGTTTTGTGAATAATTGGAATGGATAGCCTGCATCGCAGGTCTATCCACCAATGTTACCTTGACGTTATTTTGTGCGCTTAATGAAAACAACCCAAATAAAAGTATTAAGGACAAAATAATTCTATTCATATTATTTCGTGTTTTCTTTTATAAGCTTTTGTTCTAGAAGCTTCATATAATATCCGCCAACAACAGAACGCGCTTTGAAATTCATTCTTTCTGCAGTTTTAGTATCATGCCAATCACTAATAGGAACACGAGATTTAGTTTCATTTGCATATTTATATACATTATCAACCAATGCATTAAAATCATTCATATCCCCTGTTAACGAAGCAGTCCACATAATCCAATCAGATTTAGTATATGTAGCACGGTTATCTAATGGCAAACCGTATTCATTTTGTTTAGTCAAATAATATGCCATTTCTTTTTTGGCAATCTCAGGATCAAAGATATTAAATCCTAACATTTTATCCCAAATTAAATTATATTTTTGACTCCATGTTCCGGCTTTATCAAATGTAAGTTTATAATGATCTCCATCATTTGCCATTGTTTCCCAATCTGCAGCCATTTTTTTTGCAATATCCATATACTTTTGAGCTACATCTTTTTTCCCTTGCATATCAGCTAACATTCCATAAGATGCAATTCCCATGATTGCCTTAATTGAAAGATTTGCATTATGTGCAAAGTGCCCGGCAAAATCATCTGTACATAACTGATTATCGGGATCTAAACCTTCTTCAACAAGATAATCTGTCCAGACGGTCAACACATCCCAATGTTTAGCAGCATAATCAGCATTACCTTCTAATTTGGCAAGAGCTGCAGTTAAAATTATGATATTTCCGGATTCCTCAATTGGCATATCGCCACCGTATGTCTGACCGTTAGCTATAGGATAAGTACCCACATCATGAGCTGCAAAAGGTTTTGTCCATTTTCCACTTTCGCTGTAGTAAAAGATATGATTCATCATGCCTTTTACTAGTTCAGGATTATAAATCAAGAACAAGGGAGAAGAGGGATAGGTAATATCAACTGTTCCAATTGAACCATTACTATTATTTTCTTTCGATAAAAACAGAAGAGTTCCATTTTCATCCTTTACCAATTTATGAGCTGCAATAGCGTGACGATAAGTCAATGCACACAATTCAGCATATTTTTTCCCACCCGCTTTTTCAGCATCATCCAACAAACTGCGGTTGAATTTATCACAACGTTTCATGATTGATACATAATCTGTCTCAGCACTTTTGAATGCTTGAAAAATATCTACCTTACCATCATTCGTCCAATATCCTTTCAAGTTTTTCTCAAAATATTGAATTGAATAAATATCATCATAACCAAGCATGATATATCCCGTTTTCTTATCACCTGAAACTTTGCCCAAATCACGACTATAAGCAAGAACTGTCATATCTTTCGTCATATTCCCCGAAAGATTTTCTTGTTTTGCATCAGAGATTACACCATTTTTTTGGAAAGCTTCTTTCGTATCCCAATAATCTCCAAAATTCAGTGTTGCTTTGTCATTAGCTGTACCGGTTAAATAAAAATAACCCCAATCAATTCTTACATCATCACCTTTCTTTTGAAGTAATGGTTGTTCTACTGAACCTGTTTTGAGGAATGTTCTTCCATCCTTTTCTATCTTTTCAAAATCAACAGCCTGACTCTCATCATGAACAGCCCATTGTGAAGTTGCTTCAAAATAAACTTGAACATCGTGCGATGCACTATCTTTTGATTTCACCTGATAAGAAACATAACTAACCGGACGAGAAACAAGTGTTAGATCATCTAATAGCAAAGGTGAAGTAAAAATAACATCTAATTCAACTTGTCCACAGTCGAAAGTATAGACTGTCTGGGTAGGCAATACGCTTACAGATTTCTGTTCTGCAGTTTGTTCGAATGACACACGGTCTTTTTCTCTCTCATACAAACCAAAATCTACATATCCACCCCCGGTCCTGTTATGACAATGAGCAGTGATAATGTTCTCACCTTTCTTCAATGATGCCTTAACTTCGTCAGACAACTCCTCAACCACATTGTATTTCCATGAATAATCCGTTCCAACAACTTTAATCCCATTTATATACAATTCAAAGATATCATCATGTGAATAGTTTAGATAGATAGTTTTATCAGCTAAATCTTCATCAAGATTGAATGTACGTCTCACCCAAATGTCTTTTGTCTGCCAAAGTGTTGAGAGCTTTGGTTCATTAGGTGTGCCAAAAGCGGATTGTCCGGTCTTCCAAGCATCATCATTAAATGAAAGACTTTTCCAGGAATCTCCTTTAGGTTGATCAAAAGTATATTTGCCTTCCCATTTTTCTTCCTTTACTGTAGGAAGTACTGGTTTAAGTGGCAACTTCTCTTTTCCTAGAAAACGAAATACTTCGCCGTCAACTCTTAAAGCTCCCAATAGAGGAAACTCCTTATCAGTCCAATGTCTTGGCTGATCATCATATAAATTATTTGTATAAGACCACGCGTTAAAATAGGGATCCACAGTAACCAAAGGAAATGCTGGCGCACGCAATTGAGTTTTTAAGTCTGTTGGAATTATTCTCTCAGACACCATTTTTTGCGAACAGCTTACTAATATTGCTACTGTTAAAAGGAAAAAACTGTTTTTGAATATTGTCATAATTATTTTTTTAAAAAACAAGAGGTCGCAATGAATAATTGCAACCTCTCATTTGAATACAATTTATTTTAAACGAACGATATCCGAATAAATTGATTGATCAGCACCAACAGTTCTAACACCAACTCTGGCAAAAAGAGCCTTGGCAGCTGCAACTTTTGCATTACCTGACAAATCCATTGACAAATTCAATGTACCTGGTTGTTGATTTTTAAAATCTTTACGTGCAATATTGTTTACATCATCTACAAAAGAGGTTTTGCTAACTAACAAAGTTACATAGTCGATGTTTGCTGAATTGACAATTTTATCAACTTTGAATGTCGCATTCAATTCTGATCCAGTCAGTTTAATTGATTCATCTGATATTGTAAAATATGGAGTAACCTTGACCTCTACTTCTGTTGAACCTTTTAAATTAACAACAATAGTATCACGAGTGTTTACCCAAGGACCATTCTTGTCTCTTGTAACAAGCTTATACTCTCCATCGAACAGCAACGCTTCAAATGTACCATCTTGACCTACATATACGCGAATATTGTCCCTCAACTGATAACCATCCTGATAAAGCTGTAGTTGTATAGCTTCTCCTGTTCCTCTTAAACTCAATGCTTCTCCATTGTAAGTGATTTTTCCGTGCAATTTTGATTGTGGTGCATCGTAATTATCTAGTCCGCAACCTGTAAGCAAAAATGACGCAATTGTAATCAAAAAGATATATGTATATTTTTTCATATGATTATTTTATTTTTCATTAAATAATGATTATTGATACGGATTCTTAACAATCTTAGGATTGTTGTTAATCCATCCCTGATCAATGAAATTGTAATAATTTTTCATTTCAAAATTTCTGGGATTTGGAGACATATGTGTCGCAATTTTATCGAACACCCATTTGCCATTATTGGGATTACTAGGATCATTAACCAAATATGGAAACAATGCCCATTGTTGAGCAGTTGAGCTATTTTGTACTCCATTCCATACTTTATCGGCCAATCTCCATCGCTTCAAATCCCAATAACGGTGATCTTCAAAAGCAAACTCAACCCTGTTTTCACGTACAATATCATTAAATGTAACTGAGGTCAAAGACTGAATACCTGCTCTTTCACGGATCATATTTAAATATGTAAGTGATTTGATTGGTTGATTTAGTTCATATGCTGCTTCTGCTGCAATCATAACAGCTTCTGCAAAACGAAAGCGAGGAAACCACATTTCACTTCTACGACCACGAGTGGATGCACTAGGAGTTTCATCTAAAAATTTACGGAAGAAAAATCCGGTTTTATTAATAAACTGATTATTTGTAGTGGTAGGTCCGTTGACAGATGTAATCAATATTTTATTATCATCAGTCACACCTGGTTCACTGGTTCTAAATTTCCATACACCATTTTCCAAGTATTTTTGACCAGCTTGTAAAACGACTGGTGTACCTTTGAAAACTGCTCCCGGATAGATAACTGTACCCCAAAGACGTGGGTCTTTATTTGCAAATGCATCTTCTGGTTTGTCATAGAAGATATAATTACCATTAGCATCTTTTGTTTTAATAGCTCCGTCGCGATCGTTAATATATTCAAAATCTTCAACCAAATTTAAGATCGGACCCGCATAAGCACGGTCAATATCTTCTGCATGAGAAGGAGGAATATTACTTTGTGTAAAACCGTTTGTCTGACCGGGATATTTATAGTCTCTTGCCCAGATTACCTCTTTATTGTTCTCTTTCACAGAAAGTGCTTCATAAAAATTACGTCCCCTATCATCAGGTTTAGATAGTTGTAATTCATACTTTCCACTTTTAATAACATCTTCTGCTGCTGTAAGTGCTATTTGATAATATCCTTGAGCTAAATTAGCTGGTATTCCTACTTCGCCTCCCGATGTTTTTATTGGACTGGCCATTTTGTTGTTGTAGTTAGCAAGAGAACCTGCATATACAGCGGCTCGTGCCTTCAACATCAAAGCAGCCCATTTAGTAGCTCTAGCAGCTCTAACAGAAGGATCTACAGGAAGAAAATCTTTTATAGCATCACATTCAGATATGATATAATCATAGAGTTCAGCTTCAGTAGAACGTGGATATTGTAAAGCTGTAATATCCATACCTGGAGTATATTCGAACACTTCGTCACCTACAATCGGCATACCACCCATTCCACGAACCATATTAAAATATAACCATGCTCTAATAAATCGGGCTTCACCTTCCAACTGTTTTTGGGTAGCGTTATCTAATACAGTTGATGCCCTAACTCCTTTCAAAAATTGATTCAAATTACGTAATAGTGAATAATCGTAAACTCTCCACCGATCATCCTCAAATCCACCACGATTGTCAGGCCCACCATCTGTTTTTGCTGCTTCATCTAAAATCGTATAAGAATAAGAATCATCAATATGTTGTCCCCATGTAATTCTTCCGTAAAAATTTGATAGTACGGATTTGATCATAATAGCATCGCTAAAAATCTGGTCGTCAGAGAGAATCTTATCGGGCTCTCTTTCCAAGAAATCAGAACAGCTACTCAGAGAAAAGAGTGCTACTAATAATGCGATAAATATATTTTTAATTTTCATATTATTTTAAAATTTTAGTGTTAAACCAACATTGACTATTCGCATAGTAGGATAAGCCAATCCGTTTGTATCGTTTATCTCAGGATCGACACCAATCAAGTTTGTCAAACCAAAAAGGTTCTGTCCAGCCACATAGAACCGAAGATCTGAAATTGAGGTCCTGTTCAACAATGAATTGGGAAGTGAGTAACCAAATTCTAGATTTCTTAATTTCAAGTATTTAACATTTTTCTTCCAGAAAGTACTGTTCCAATAATTACTGTGACTACTGTTTCCAATTAATAACATTGGATATTTACCTGGAATTAACTCACTGTTCGCATCCCATATATCTGCAAGACGCCATGTATTTTCCATATAATATTGGGGGTTGTTACCACCATCGTGGAAGGGATTACGTTGTTCCCACTCTTGATACCACGTATTCATTGCACCGCCTGTTAAATCGAATGCAAGATCAAAACCTTTCCATAAGAATGAGAAATTAAATCCATAATTAAAGATAGGTGTTGAATCCTGTCTGTAACCAATTGGCCTTTCATCCATTCCGTTGATAACACCATCACCGTTAATATCTTTATATTTCACATCTCCAGGGCGTAGAGTTTTATTTCCTTGACGGTCATTGTCAATAGGCCATGTAGCAATTTCTTCCCAACTCTGAAACTGACCATCAGCTTGCAATCCCCAATTCAGGTAACCATATCGTTCTACTATAGAATTCCTATATACATTCCAAGAATTACTGAAACGAGGTTTATATCGATCCCAGTCATAAAAACGAGAATAGGTAGCATTAGCTGCAATTGAGTAAGTAAGTTCATTTACTTTATCACTCCATTTAAGAAGCAAATCATAGCCACGATGTCTATCTGAATTTAGGTTTTCCTGTGGAAGGCTAAACCCTACTTCAGAAGGTAATAAAATATCATATTTTGAAGCCGGAAGGCCAGTTCTTAAACGATCAAAATAGTCAAAAGAACCTGAAAGCTTGCCTTTTAAGAAACTTGCATCTACACCAACATCAAATATTTTTGCTTTAATCCATGAAAGAGTAGTAACAGGAAGTCCACGGGGAGCTGTACCAATCGTGTACTTTCCGTCGATCACCGAACCACCGTTCTTATAGGTGTATCCCCCTAAGTAATCAAAAGCACTATAACCACTTACATTATCATCTCCTAACAATCCATAGGATGCTCTCAGTTTAAAATCACTGAATGTATTTGATAATTTGCTTTCACGCCAAAAATTTTCTTCTGAAATTCTCCATCCTGCAGAGGCTGAAGGAAAAAATCCCCATCGTTGATCAGTTGGGAACTTCCAAGATCCATCATAACGTCCTGAAAATTCAACTAGATATTTTCCGGCATAGTCATAATTGAATCGTCCCAAATAACCTAATCTAGCTTGTGTATTATTTCCAGTATCATCATAGGTATCCATAGTTTCATAGTCGATCAAATGCAATGCATTAGATGTAGGAATTGAGTGAACCCATGTTGTAGGGGTATCTCTTTTGATTGTTTCGGCACCAAGAATAGCGGCTATAGAATGATCTCCAATTTTTTTATTATATGACAACTGAATGTTCGAGGTTATCTCCTCATTATAGCCTTGTCTACGCTCTCTCCAAGGATTGGTGTTCTCGAAAATAACTGGATAAGTATCAGTGTCTTTATTGTAACCATATAACTTGTAGGTATACTCCTGATTATCCATTCGTTGATTAGCTAAGTAGTAACTCACCAACGCTTTAGCCTTCAAACCGTCGGCAATTTCATATTCTGCGTCAAAATTGAGTTGTACAACACGCCAGGTATCTTCAAATCTACCGGATAAATCATAAGTAAGCCAGGCAAAATTTGTTCCAGCCTCAGTAGAAGTCAATGTCGGATAATTTGGATTGTCATTAGCAAAGGGTCTTCTGGTAGGTAGATTACGATAAGTACCAAAACGTGGGAGCCAATAGTCATCACCTCCTGGTACTCCTGGATTCACCCTTTTTTCTACACGTCCATTCATCCCTGCGCCTACTCTAAGTTTATCGGTAATATTTGCATTCACATTCATCTGAACGTTTGTACGAGTAAAACCTCCATAATTAACGATAATTGCATCCTGATTTAAATTACCCACACTTAGATAATAATTAATTTTGTCTGATCCACCGGATACATTGGCATTAACATATGTTTGTGGTGAAACCTCCCAGATATAGTCATACCAATCAAAAGGTTGATACCCTTTTTCTGTTCCTTGTTGCCATTTCTCATAATCTTCTTTTGAATATCGATAGTTAGTGGCACCCTGTACAGTTTCGGACTGAATATAATTTTTGATATATGTCTCCGCTGTGGCTGGTTTCGGAAAATCATATAAGCTTTGCCATCCATAATAACTATTAACTGTTACGGTATTTTTGGTATTACGTGCTCCTTTTTTAGTGGTAACAACAATTACACCATTGGCAGCACGAACTCCATAAATTGAAGCTGATGCGTCTTTTAATACCGATATTGACTCAATATCATTAAAGTCGATATTATTGAATTGACCAGCATCTTATTGAATACCATCAATAACGTAAAGAGGAGCCCCCATGTTTCGAATTTGAATATTCGTCGTTGAACCGGGACGACCATCCTGTTGACGAGAATTGATACCAGCAATTTTTCCGACCAATGCACCTGAAGCAGTCGATGACTTAGAACGACTCAAATCCTGAGCGCCGATCACGGAAATTGCTGATGTCAGAGATTCTTTTCGTTGAGCTAAACCGAAACCGGTTACAACCACTTCACTCAACATTTCTGAATCTTCAATCAGTACGATATCGATAGTTCTTCGACCGCTAACTTTAAGTGTCTGTTTCTGCATACCAATATATGATACTTCAAGTGTAGCATTTGAAGCAACATTATTTAGTATAAATTCACCATCGGAATCGGTTACTGTACCAGTAGAAGTTCCTTGTACTTGGAGTGTGACTCCCACAAGAGATTCCCCGTTCACATCTTTCACTGTCCCGCTCACAGTAATGTTTTGAGCGAACATACCCAAGGAAGTAATCCATAAAAGTGTGGATAACAATCCTTTCATCAAATTTAAAAAGTTTTTCTTTTTCATTCTCCCATTTTGTTTAGATTTTAAAATAAAAATTATCTAATAAAGTCCAATTATATGTTTACATTCTGAATTCGATTAAATAGAATAATAAAGCAACAAGTGTAAGCCTGTAAAATTGTTTTTTTAAACAAACTTCTGTTTAATTATATCTGTACTCTTTTAATTCTTATTAAAATAATTTGTTTTTTTGATTTACGTCCAACAATAATAGCTTTGAATAGGTAATTATACATATTTATTAAAGATCATACTGCATTTCTATGGGCATTCATTAATTTATTACACAATATTTTTTTAAAAAATTACTTTTCAAAAGTATATAAAAACTAAAATTTTCACTGCAAATTTCATCTCAAAAAATAAAAGAAAAGTGTCAAACAGAGAAATATTTGACTATTGAATTGATTTTCTATTGATTACAAAATAACAAAAATCATAGTATTAATAATTCCAAGTCAATCAAAATTCTTAAAAATTTTCATTATCACTTATTATTTTAAGTTAATATTTTACTCAAAAGGTTTCAATTTTGGTATTGTCATTTTAATCATTTAATCTGTACTCAGGTAATGAATTTCTCCATTTCAAAGTTATATTTTTTAACATCTTTACAATTTCAGGATGTTGCTGTTCCAAATTATTTGTTTCTTTAATATCATCCTTTAAGTTAAACAGCATTACTTCCGATCCATCTTTGTTAACTAATAATTTCCAGTCTCCGGAGCGTACCGCAATATTTGGACTTAAATTTAAACCTTGTGGTTTAGGAAATGCTTGGCAATTCCTTGACTGCCATAGGTACTTAAATCACCTATGCCCATATCATCTGTAAGTATGAAGATAATATTTGATTTCTCAATATTTTGAGCTTTTGCACCTATTATAGTTGCGAAAGAAAGACCGGCTATCAATAAAGACTTGTAATTCATCTGTTTAGTATTATAAAATTATCTTGCAGGAGGTCTTTTTGCATCAGGATGTCTGGCAAGGATCTTTTTTAATTGTTCTACAACTTTGGGTTGTTCATTAGCAATATTTTTTGTCTCCAATGGATCTACTTCATAATCGTACAATTCATACTGAATATCATCTTCATCCTTCCAGTTTTTCCATTCTACCAGCCTATATCTTTCTGTTCTAATAGCTCGTCCTATATATCCTCCTCGTGGATATGCATGATATGCATGATCTCTGATTCGTTTATCTGGATTTTTCATTACCGGAACTAAACTCAATCCATCTATAGGCTGCGAAACTAATGGCTTTCCAAATCCGGTTAAAGAAGTTAATGTCGGATATATATCTACTGTTTCTGTAAGTTGACTCGTTGAACTACCTGGTTCACCTACACCGGGTGCGACAATTATAAGGGGAATAATATTGGCTTGCTCATAATTTGTATGTTTTGTCCAATATCCATGATCTCCCAAATGCCAACCATGATCTCCCCAAAGAACAATGATTGTATTATCTAACATATTCAATCTTTTCAATTCGTCTATAACTCTACCCAACTGCGCATCCATATAGCTCATGGAAGCATAATAGCCATGAATCAGCTTGCGAGTAATTGAATCTGGAAAAACATATTTCCCAGCAGGAATAGGTTTAAACTGATCAATCTCTCCCCCTCTTTTAATTGCCATTCCAGGTGCATTTTCAGGATCTTTTTCATATTCTGGCATGGGAATATCTTCAGGATTGTACATATCCCAATATTTTTTTGGTGCACAAAAAGGAAGATGTGGTCTTGCAAATCCAAGAGCCATGAAAAAGGGTTGATCAGGATTTTTCTTTAATTCACGCAATCTGTCAATAGCATGTGTCGCAAGTCTTCCATCACCATAAGCCTCATCCAACACATTGGGAGCCTCCCACGCTGCACCGCGAGGCAACTCTACATTAGAGGGAAGATCAGGAATAAACATCCTTGTATTCTCAAAAAAAGCTTCCTCACGTGTCAACTTACGATCAGTACTTTCAGGCAACAGATATTCAACTATTTTTTCCTTATGATGAGGAATACTCCATGATGCTTCATCATTTGTATTACCATGACCAACATGAAAAACTTTACCAATTGCCTCGGTGTGATAACCTTTACCCATAAAAAACTGAGGTAAAGTCACAGCATCTGGATATACATCACGAAATTGAAAACCAAAATCGTAAAGACCTGAAGTTGTAGAACGAACTCCTGTTAATAGATTATAACGAGATGCGACACTTACAGCTTGATTACAATAAGCACGACTAAATCTGACACCTTTACTCGCAAGTTTATCAATGTTGGGACTTATTGCTACATTATCTCCATAACACCCAAGATTAGGTTTCAAATCATCTACTAAAATCATGAGCACGTTCTTAGGCTTTTCAGAATTGGTCTGCTGTGCTTTAAGCTGACTTGATCCTGTACTTATTCCACAAATAAGTAGAGCAGTATTTATTTTTCTAAAATAATTCATTTCTGATAATCTAAGGCTTAAAAGTATTTATTTACTTACTTATTTTGTATTCATTTTATCATTCAACATTAAACGGGAAAGTACGGCATATTCCGCTGCAAACGAAAAGCTGAACATACCCTCGAGATTATTTTCTTCACGATTTTTGTTCCACCCCAAAAGTAAATTTGTAGGAAATAATCCTTTGTAACGGAATTTATTATATGCAAAATCAAGATTTTGTTGAAAAGTTCTTGCATATCCACCGGTATTAATATAAAATGGGTAACAATCGGCATATCCACGCATTAATACTCCATTAAACCAGTTATTAAATCCATTAATTTTGTAAGAATAATAGCCTGATACCTCTTCATCTTTTTTAGCAAAGTAAACAAAACTGGCATCAGATAAAGAAATTGCATCATTCTTATAAATAATTTCACCTGTTGCATGATACAGATCTGCTGCTCCAGAAAGCATGGTGCCACTATTGTAAGAGATAGCTGGACCTACCTTATCACGACACAATATTCCTTTTCGATACTCAACTCCATTTACTAATTCAATTTCTGGATTTCTTGGTGAACACCCACCCATCATATCTGCATAAACACCATCTTCACGTATCAAATATTCTTTCTGCCAATCATAAACCTTTTTGGCAAACATCAGATAATAATCACTTTTTTTCATCTGACTTTGTTTACGTGTTACCTTATCACTTTTATCAATAAAATAATGCGTAATAGTAGCATCTTTATCTTTATATATTTCATGAAGCCAAACAAGTGGACTAACCATTGGACCATTGCTGCAAGAATGTTTTGATACATATCCCGGTCCCCATGTGATACCACCTCGTTCATTTCCGGACTCATCAATCGTACAATCCCATCCATCAAGAACATATTCTGTCAAATATTCTGCTTTTTCAAGAAATACTTTATCTCCTGTGATTTTGTATGACTCGAGCAATTCCCGTACAAGCCACATCTGATCATCATAAACATTTTCAATGCCGGCTACTTTTGCATTCCCTTTTTTAGATCCACGATTCACTCCGTAAACTGTCCATTCGTTTGTACGTGTATATGAAGTAAGGGTAAATGTACCAAGGTAATAATCAGCATTGTCATATAAATCATATAATAGACGCTTATACTTATCATAATACTTTTTGTACATCTTATCATTAACAACCTGCTTATGTGTTTTCAACGCATGTAACACTGCATTCACAGCCTCAATGCCACTTGTATACATCCAAACACTTCCAGTTTCATCAGATCGTTTATTTGTATAAGGATTATAAAAACGGGCCATTTTCATATCGTCACCGGTAAAGTGAGCCGATATAGTATTATCAACTGATTCCATAGCACGAATCAAGTTACGTTCAGCAATAGCAGTTTTATTTTCACTTCCAAAACTGTATATGTATGTAATAAACATTAGTAACAGTAACACACCATATTTTTTCATCATTGCAGGCATATAAATTCTAGTTTTAATTTTTATAGGTTTATTCAAGATCTCACACTCTTTTATTATTTCTTCTACTAAATAAAATGTAAAAATAACATTTATTTTTGAACAATTAGAAATAATTAAGACCTTTATCAAAAACAACCTCCCTCCATTAATATATTAACTCCAAATTTGAAATTTTCGTCATAATTCGGGAATAAAATCACCGGGTATTTTTTTTGAAGGATCAAAAACTGCAACACTAACCTGCGAATCAGCACATCCATAGTACAAATACCATTTCTTCTTGAAAAAGACTAATCCCTCGATAAATACTGTTCCATCTACATACTGACCGCTTTTTTCAAAGGCTTCTATCGGACGAAAGAATGGTACATCTAATCTGGCAATTGCTTTCATTGGATCATTTACATCCATCAAAACCTGACCGGCACTATAGGTTCCTGCATTAAAACGAAGATCACGGGTTTTATCATCTGTTTGATTTTTACCGTTATATAATAACAATATTCCCTTATCTGTCTTTATTGCAGGAGGTCCACATTCTGTTAAAGCACTGTCAAAACAACCTTTACGAGGGGCTATCACAGTTTTAAAATCACCTTTTTCATCCAAAACGGGTTCCCAATCAATAAGATTTTCTGAAGTAGCTGCACATACCCTATGCTCTCCCCAATACATAAAATAGACTCCATTAATTTTTGTAATGACCTGTTTTCCACCTTTAATCTCTGTTACAATCGAACCTGACTTACAGGCCATATCTAAAAATCTTCCTTGAAAAGCTTCTTCAAATGCAGGACCATGTTTCTCCCATGTTATTAAATCTTTTGAAGTAGCTACACACAATCGTGGTTTATCTCTGTTCCACGAAGTATATGTCATAACATAGATTCCATCTTCAGTTACACATACTCGGGGATCTTCGCAACCTCCGGGCCACTCATATTTCTTCATGATATCTTCATTTGGAAACATAACAGGAGTTGATCTTCTTTTCATAGTTATTCCATCTTTACTTTCCGCTAACCCTATTCGAGAAGTTCTTTTTCCAATACCGATCCCTGAATTATCTTCCGCACGATAAAGAACATATATTTTGTTACCTTTCACTGTTGCTGCGGGATTAAAAGTATCGCTCTCTTCCCAATTTATTTCTTTTTTTTGCATGGGACAGTAGAATATTGTATTCATCGGAGTTATTATAGGATTAACATCTTTGGGACGTTCAAATCCGCCTAATGCCCATTCTGGAAGAATATTTGTTTTTCCATTCTCTTCATAATTTTCTTTATATCCAAGATTAATAGATGAAGTACAAATAAAACAAAATAAGACTAGTAAAAAAGTATTAAAAAATTTCATATATTTTAAATTAAAGTTCAGATAAAAAAGTTTCAAAATAAAGTTTAATTGTGCAAGTTTAGCTAATTTCTTTTTATAAACGAAATGTTCTAAATTAAACTTAACTTAGGTCTTAAAGGACGATAATAACACCTCCCCTCACCAACTAATTAACTTCAGATTTGAAATTTTCGTCATATAAATGAAACTTTTTATCTAAATTATTCATTTCCAATTCTTTTTTCTCACTCTTCTTAATTTCCCATTTACAAATTCCAACTCTATATCATTGAAATATTTATTAGTCAACAAATAACCCCAAACTTCATAAGTAATACTTTTTAAAGTTTTTGAATTGATTTTATCGGGTTCTCCAATAAGAAAGATTACAGATTCCTTTGTCATACCGGTGTAAAGCGTTGCATTACCTTTTTTACTTTTAACTTCAATGTGCTTTACTTTTTTGTCCGAATAATTAGTTATAAAATCAATTATCAATTGGACTAAAAGTAAAAATGATACACCGGCAACAAAGCCTATGATGAATATAAGAAAATGTTTCATAAAAATTTATTTGATTTGGAACATGTTAATATGAACAAAAATATTGTAACTCTTTGACATCTTGTGTCAATTTGAATAATTTATATTTTTTAAGATATATTATTTTTCATATCTTTGAAATAATTGCTTTTTAATATATTGATCAACAACAAAATAAAAAAACCATGGATCAACCTAAAATAGAGCGAATGCTCCGACTAATTAAAATGCTGACAGCAAATAACTCGTTAACTGTTGAAGAAATTGCCGACAGATTATCTATTTCTCCTCGTTCAGTCTATCGCTATGTCGATACACTCCGGGAAGCGGGGTTTGTAGTAAAGAAAGTGAACGGATTCATAAAACTGGACAAATCATCACCCTATTTCAAGGATATCAGCGAACTAATTCATTTTACAAAAGAAGAAGCATTTATCTTAAAATCTGCAATCGAAAGTATCGACGATAACAACTTTCTCAAACAAAACCTAAAAAAGAAACTTTATACTGTATATGATTATAAGATTCTTGCTGAGACTATTGTAAACAGTAAAATCAGCAGGAGCGTGAAGAGTCTGGTACAAGCAATCGAAGAAAAACAATGTGTGATACTTAAAAGCTATTATTCTTCACACGGAAATGATATTCGCGACCGGAAAGTGGAACCGTTCGCTTTTACTACAAACTATGAACAGGTTTGGTGTTATTGCTTTGAGGAGAATGAGAATAAACTATTTCGATTGTCAAGAATAGGAGGTGTGGAACTATTGTTGCAGCAATGGGAACATGAATCAGCTCATAAAATGGGCTATATGGATGTTTTCAGAATGCACAGTAACAATAAGGTTAAGATTAAATTGAAATTGGGAATCCGATCGGCAAACTTATTGACCGAGGAGTTTCCACTTGCTTCAAAAGAACTTAAAAAATTATCGAACAATAAATGGTTGCTGGATACTGAGGTTTGCTCTTTTGAAGGCGTTGGCAGATTTGTGATTGGACTGATTGAAGATATTGAGATAATTGACTCTACTGAATTTAAAACTTATTTGATTTCAAAAATTGAGAATATAAATAAATTATTAAACTAAATTCGCTATTATTATGTTAACGTACCCAACAAAATACATAGCACTTCAAAACCCTCTTTATCACCAGACAGTACTGCACTATCCATGCTTTTCTTTCTAATTGGGCGCGATAAAAAAACAATTTAATTTTATTTAAGCTTATTTTGTATTGATTATTTATCAATAGATATATATCTTTGTGCACGTACACATAGAAGTTTTACAAAAAAAATAAGATATCGACATTTCTTAACAGATGAGTTTAATACAAGTGCCGCTTTGCTGGCAAAGATTAAAGAGGTGGTCCTTATTTTAATTAATGATAATAAAACATGTATATCAAATTATTAATCTAAAAACAAATGAAAAAAAGAGATGAAAAGTAAATTATGTTTTGTACTTTGTGCCATCCTGGTATTTCCTCTCTACCTATCTGCACAAGGTGGAGTGGTAAAGGGGATTGTAAAAGAAGCAGAAACAGGCGACCCCCTTCCTGGGGCGAGTATTCAGATTGAGAATTCAACAAGGGGTGTTGCTACTGATATAGACGGCACATTCGAAATTAGAGCAAATCCCTCTGAAAAGCTTGTTTTTTCTTTCCTTGGAATGGAATCCCAAACAATTGAAGTGGGAAATAAAACAAACATCGAAGTGGCACTTAAACCAATGCCAAGTGAACTAGATGAACTGACAGTTGTTGCCTTTGGAAAACAAAAAAAAGAAAGCGTGATCGCTTCTGTTTCTACTGTCCAACCATCTGAACTACAAGTACCTTCAAGCAACCTGACAACAGCGTTTGCAGGACGAATAGCAGGGTTGATATCTTATCAACGCACGGGAGAACCCGGAAAAGATAATGCACAATTCTTTATACGTGGAGTAACTAGTTTTGGTACAGGGAAAGTGGACCCATTAATTTTGATCGATGGAGTGGAAATGTCAACAGAGGACTTGGCAAGATTGACTACCGATGATATTGCAAGTTTCTCTATTATGAAAGATGCAAACGCTACCGCTTTATATGGGGCAAGAGGGGCAAACGGAGTAATTTTGGTGACAACAAAAGAAGGACGAGAAGGTGATGTGAAAATACAATTCAGAGCTGAAGGTTCTTACTCTTCACCTACTGAAAATGTGCAATTTGCTGACCCGGTAACATATATGAAATTACATAATGAAGCAGTAAGAACAAGAAACCCGGGTACAAGACTGCCGTACGATGAAAAGAAAATCAATTATACTGAAAGAGGAATCGACCCAATACGTTATCCTGCAGTAGATTGGCAAGATCTTCTGTTCGATAAAAATACTTTCAATCAACGTTATAATCTGAACATTAGTGGTGGGGGAAAAATCGCAAGATATTATATCGCCGCATCTTATTCATTGGACAATGGTATCCTTAAAGTTGATAAAAGACAAAATTTTAACAATAACATCAAGTTAAACAAATTCGCGCTTCGCTCGAATGTTAACGTGAATCTGACGCCAACAACTGAAGCAATCATTAGGTTGAATGGAGTGTTTGACGACTATCAAGGACCGTTAGACGGAGGAACAGACTTATATAATAAAGCAGTTCGGGCAAATCCGGTACTATTCCTACCCTATTACATGCCGGACGAGGCAAACATTTTCACTAAACATATATTGTTCGGAAATGCTTCTTCTGGAAATTATCTGAACCCTTACGCGGAAATGTTAAAGGGATATAAATCAAATGACAGATCGTCAATGTATGTTCAATTCGAAATGAAACAGAAATTGGACTTTATTACAAAAGGACTGTCTGCAAGAGCAATGTTTAATGTGAATCGCTTTGCACAACTGGAAGTAAGAAGGCAATATAACCCTTTCTTCTATGCATTATCACCACAAATAGGAAATTCACAGGACTATAACCTAATCGCTTTAAACCCTGATGGTGGAACGGATTATCTGGATTATGTGCCTGGAAATAGACAAATGAAAAACTCTATGTACTTCGAAGGGGCATTGCAATACAACACATCAATTGCTGAAAATCATTCGCTTTCAGGACTTTTGGTTTTCACATTACGTGAAAAAAAAGATAACACATACAATACACTTCAACTTTCATTGCCACAACGAAATGCAGGAATAGCGGGAAGGGCTACCTATTCGTATGCCAATCGTTACTTTCTGGAGGCTAACTTCGGATACAACGGTTCTGAACGTTTTGCAAAGAATGAACGTTGGGGATTCTTCCCATCGGCAGGTATTGGATGGATTGTAACAAACGAAGCTTTTATGGAACCATACAAAAATGTACTCTCTAAACTTAAACTGAAAGCAACGTATGGTTTGGTGGGTAATGATGCTATTGGGGCAGTGGAAGACCGCTTCTATTATTTATCTAATCTAAACATGAACGATGGGGGTCGTGGAATTTCATTCGGAGACACCTGGGGATACAACCGTCCTGGTATAACAATCTCAAGGTATGAAGATCCTTTTATCACATGGGAAATTAGTCGAAAAAGCAATTATGGGATTGAATTGAACTTCTGGAACAGCTTGGAAATTCAAGCGGATTATTTTAGGGAAAATAGAAGCAATATCCTACAAACAAGAGCTGACATTCCTTCAACAATGGGATTGCAGGCAACGCCTAAAGCAAATATTGGATCGGCCAACGGTAGCGGTATAGATATATCCGTGGACTATAACAAGTCATTTAATAAGGATTTCTATGCAATTTTAAGGGGAAACTTTACTTATGCATCTAGCCAGTTCGAAATTTATGAGGAACCTGATTATGCATCAATAAATACTCCATGGAGATCACATAAAGGACAAAATATTTCCCAAAGATGGGGATATATCGCTGAGAGACTTTTTTTGGATGACGAAGAAGTAAAAAACTCTCCTACTCAAACTTTTGGTGAATATGGAGCAGGTGATATTAAATATAAAGATATTAATAAAGATGGACGTATAGACGAAAATGACCTTGTACCAATTGGATATCCAACAACACCGGAAATTATATATGGATTCGGACTGACTTTTGGATACAAAAAATTCGATTTCTCTTGCTTTTTTCAAGGATCAGGACGTTCTTCTTTCTGGATCAACCCCGAATCAACAGCTCCTTTCATAGGAGAAAAATCATTGTTGCAAATTATTGCAGATAGTCATTGGTCCGAAGATAATAGAAATATCTATGCATTTTGGCCCAGATTATCGGATACGGAAAATAGCAATAATAACGTAACTAGCACTTGGTGGATGCGCAATGGCGCTTTCATGCGTCTAAAAACTCTTGAACTCGGCTATACATTACCGAAAAAAATGATTCAACCAATTCATTCAAAAAATGCTCGGATATATATGTCAGGAAGCAATTTGTTCCAAGTTCGAAAATTTAAATTATGGGATCCGGAACAAGCAGGCAATCCTTTTAATTATCCTTTGCAGCGAGTGATAAATATTGGATTGAATATTGAGTTTTAATTCAAGAATAACAGTTAAATCAAATGAAACATATAATAAAACCAATAAAACTTCTGGTGCTTTTATTATGTACCGGTTTTTTAATAAATTGCTCGGACTACCTGGATGTGGTACCCGACGGGGTAGCTACTTTGGATAATGCATTTTCAAATAGAACAAATGCAGAAAAATTTCTCTTCTCTTGCTATAATATGCTACCAAATCAAAATGATCCATATACTTATCCGGGCAACATGGGTGCGGATGAAATGTGGTATCACAACAATCATTCAGCTAGAAGTGGAGCACGAATCGCAAGAAATGATCAAAATGCAGCCGATCCATTTCATAACTATTGGGACGGAAGAAGGGATGGAAGAAATCTATGGATAGGAATCCGTGATTGCAATATCTTTCTGGAAAATATTGAACGGGTACCGGATCTTCAAGCATGGGAAAGGGTACGATGGGAATCGGAAGTAAAGTTTATAAAGGCTTACTTACATTATTTTTTACTTAAATTATATGGTCCTATTCCAATCGTGGATGTGAACTTACCGGTAAACGCAGATCCGGAACAGGTGCGAGTATTCAGGGATCCGGTGGATTCGGTGATTAACTATGTGGTGAATTTATTGGATGAGTCTATGATAAATCTTCCTGACCGAATAGAAGAGACATCAACAGAGATGGGACGAATCACTAAACCGATTGCAGCTTCTGTAAAAGCAGAGGCTCTGGTATGGGTGGCAAGCCCACTGCTGAACGGAAATCCTGATTATGCAAACTTCAAAGATAAAAGAGGGGTTCAATTGGTATCAAATCAACATGATAACACCAAATGGGAAAGAGCTTTAGTGGCAATCAAAGAAGCAATAAATATATGCCATGAGAATGGAAATGCATTGTATCGATATAGACGTGGTTTTGAAGAAATGTCTGATAAAACATTTCTAAAATATACTTTAAGAGGTGCTGTAAGTGAACGACCAATGCAAAATCCGGAAATAATTTGGGCTCACCCGGCTTTCCAAAATACTAATCAGTTTCAGAATTATTGTACTCCTAGATTTTCAACTTTTAGTTCCTGGGGTGGTATTTCTGAAATAGGAGCAACATTAAAAGTGGCTGAACAATATTACACAAATAATGGTGTACCTATCGACGAGGATCCTTCATGGAACTATTCGAAACGTTACGAGATGAGAAGAGATACTGGTTCATTTCATCAATATTATATCAGTAAAGGAGAAATTACAGCTAACGTCAACTTTTATAGAGAATCACGATTCTATGCTCATTTGGCTTTCGATCGCAGTATCTACGAAATGTTGGCTCAAAAAGAATCTGAAAGCATCGTTATAAAAAGTAGAAGCGGCGATCCAAATGGTATTGTATTCAGCGAATCTTATATTCCAACAGGATATTTTATTAAAAAATTGGTTAGCTTTAGATCTGGTTCAAGTACAACATCTGCTACTCCTTGGAGATTTTCTATTCCAAATATAAGACTGGCTGACCTTTATCTGTTAAGGGCAGAAGCAGAAAATGAAGTAAAAGATGTACCTGATAACGACGTGTATCAGTGGGTTGACAGTATTCGCTTGAGGGCTGGACTCGAAGGAGTGGTCGATTCATGGAGCAAATATTCTAACATTCCGGGTAAACCAACAACTAAAGAGGGAATGAGGGAAATTATCAAACGTGAACGATTGATAGAATTAGCATTCGAGGGAAAAAGATCATTCGATCTTCGTAGATGGAAAGATGCTCTGAAATACCTAAATGAGCCAATACAGGGATGGGATATTCAAGGCGTGAAACCTGAAGAGTATTATCAGGTTAATACTATTTTCAATGCTAGAAATTTCACTACCAAGGATTATCTACAACCTCTATGGACAAATACAATCATTAAGAATTCAAACTTGGTTCAAAATCCAGGTTGGTAAACAGTTAATGAATCAATTTCAAAAGATAAAAAATATGAAGCAGAAAAATATAATAACAGGAACAGCCTTTACATTTATACGTATCGCAGGACTCCTGACCATTATTTTAGTCTTAGCATTCTCTTGCCAAGAAGAAAGGGTTGGTCAAAATCCAATCGATAATATTCCTCCTATAGGAGTGTCTAATGTGATAGTAGAAGCTTTACCGGGAGGAGCGAAAATATCGTATGATCTACCAAATGAAACGGATATTTCTTATGTGATATGCGAGTATATGTTTAAAGGAGAAAAGAAAATAGTACGTTCTTCTATTTATTCAAACTTTTTAGTGGTAGAGGGATTACCGGATATTGCTCCGTGTGATTTTACTCTTTATTTGGTGGATCACAGCGAAAATAAGTCTGGATTATATAATGGGTCGTTTGTACCTTTGGAACCTCCATTTCAAACTGTATCCAAAACAATCACAATGGAACCGGACTTTGGTGGAGTTGTAATCCGTTGGCATAACGAAACTAATGCAATGATCGGGGCATTCTTATTGGCTAAAGGTGATAATGGGGAGTGGATCGAAAATGATCTCGTATTCTCAACTATCACTGACGAAAAAAAATCAATAAGGGGTTATAATACGGATGAACGTACTTTTGGTGTGGTAATTTTAGATCGGTTCGGGAATACTTCAGACACAATTATAACATCGGCTATTCCACTGTATGAAAAAGAACTGGATAAAAAGAATTTTGGAAATGGACATTTATTAGGTGATAATTATACTTCATATAACAACCGACCTATCGAGAATATTTGGGATGGAAAATTGAATGTCATCTGGCATACAGTTCCGACAGCGGGTTTTACACCACCACAATCATTCACTATCGACTTAGGTGTGGAAGCAAAACTGAGTCGCTTAATGTTATGGAATAGACAAGGTGAGTTTATTTTTTCACAACATAATGTGCATTATTTTGAAGTGTGGGGAGCAAAAGAACTGAGTCGCGATAGAAATAATTCTTACTGGTTGGGGAATGAATGGAAAGATGAATGGGTACTACTTGGAGATTTTGAGCAAATTAAACCTTCGGGTCTACCATTAGGACAGTCGAATGCGGATGATGTTGCGGCAACTGTCGCAGGGAGCGAATTTATTTTCGAATCAGGTGTTGATGAAATAAGATATGTAAGATTTGTAGTGAAAGAAACATGGGCCAGAACCGCAGCAATGCATATTGCGGAAGTAACCATCTTCGGAGATGATGGCATCAGGGAAGTTGGAGAAAATAATGCAACAGAATAAATTTTAATGATGATAAGGAAATGAAAAAATACATTTTACAAACTCTTAAAAAGGGTACTAAAAGATGCTTCCTGATCGCATTGCCGTTGATAATGTTATGGATGGCATCATGTGACGATATGAATAGTATTCATCAAAAATACTACGATTGGGGAGAGGATATCTACACGGGTGTAGTGGACTCTCTGAAAGCTTATGGTGGTTACGAAAAAGTAAAATTCAACTGGGAACTAAATGCTGATCCCAGAATCACGAAAACTGTGATTTTCTGGAACCAACGGACAGATTCAGCTGTTGTTAACGTAAACCGAACACAAAGTGGACGCTTACAAATGACATATCAATTGGAGAACATAAATGAAGGAGATTATATCTTTGAGTTTATTACCCGAGACAATGAAAGTCATTTTTCCTTGGCAAAAGAAGTGGTGGTAAAAATATATGGGGAAAAGTATGCTAAGTCGTTAAGAAACAGGCGGGTGTCTTCAATTTCACACTTGGAAGATGGGACCATGCTAATAAAATGGGAACCAATATCAAGCTTTGAGATACAGTATGTTACTGTAAAATATGAGACCGACGGTGTTGAACAATCCATAAAAGTGGAAAATGAGGATACTGAAACAAGCCTTACTGGTTTGAATACCGGCGATAAGATCCAAATATCGACTACTTATATTCCGAAAGGGGCTTTGGACGAATTAAACTCTCCAAATTCAGAATTTACAATGCCTGCATTCGAAAGGATAATCAACAAAGCAAAATTTTCAAAATTAGTAATGGCTGGAGATAACACATCGGTGAATGGAGTAAGAGACTTGTCTAAAATATGGGATGGCACAATAGCTAACCCTGGTATTTTACATACAATAGAGAATGCTCCGGGATTCTTTATGCCACACAATTTCACATTCGATATGGGTGTATCGGCTAAATTGAGCCGTTTCAGGATCTGGCCAAGAACTGACGCGGGTTCGTTCACTGGACATAGTCCTAAACAATTTGAGATTTGGGGCACAAACGAACTGAAGGCTAACTCTAATGACCAAAATTACTGGACTACAAATGAATGGAAAAGTGATTGGGAGTTGATGGGTAATCATGAAATCATACAACCCTCAAGCGATTTAGGTACAGCTTGGACTTCTGGATGGGAGTTTAATATAAATGAGAACATCAACCGTGTTCGATATATTCGATTGATAATTAAAAGTAACTGGCAAGGATCAAATTGTGTTAATATCGGAGAGATAACTTTATGGGGCGACGATCTCTAAAGATATAGCTTGATTAGAAATTAGAACAGGAAGAAACCAATAGATTTCTTCCTGTTTTTTAATAATGGTTTTGTAAACTTTATCGATTTTCTATACATAAACAATCAAATCTTCAAGTGCATGATGATAAATTTATAAGCCGAATGATTTCAGTTTTCCTGTTTATTCCGGTTTCTTAGTCATCGTTAATACCCAATATCTACCATCCTCAATTAAATCACTTTCTGCTCCCATATATTTTGCAATTTCACTAAAATAACCATTGGTTGAAGTGAATAAATCATTTTTTGTAAAATTCCAGGTTTTATAAATTGTCGGGGGAAGAATCTTAACTTTACATGCATATTCATTTCTTTCTATTACCTCAACATATGATGTCATAATTTGAAGTTCAGTAATAATACCTGAAGCTAAACCTTCAAATCCTTTTGATTTATCCCATGTTTTTGCAAACCTTGCACCAATCATCTTACCACTTTCATCAGGAAGAATTCCGTGCCCTTTATTATGTTCAATGTTATAGTATATAAGACTCCAGGCTTGATTTATTCCTCTGGTAGCTTTGGCAAGAACTGACATGTTATCGGTTTGATACTTCTTATCAACATTATCATCATAAACAAGAGGATAATTTTGAATAGGAATCCATGTTTTTATTTTCCAGGAGCCATCTTTTTTTATCAGCAAATAAATACATTTATTATCGGTAACGCGAATATTATCTGAACGCTTTGTTGATTCAATGTAGTTATTTGTAATCATAACTGAGTGATCATCGATAACATCAGTTATAACCCACTTAACATCCATTTTTACATCGGACGTATCGGTCTTGTAACTTTCCAAAACCGGTTGTATCCATTCATTCATAGGCATAGATACTCCATTATACCATATCATATTAGCATCATCAGTATACATGCTTGGAATAACATCCCACTTTTTTTCTTCAAATAGTTTGTAGTATTCGGTTAAAAAATTTTCAGATGACATCTTGATATTTTCCTGACTGAAAATAAATGTGGGTAATAGGATTAATAGAAAAAGAATTTTTTTCATTATACAAATTTTATAAAGCATTAAAATATGTCTTGAAAATAAAGCTTTCAACTACTACCAAATAAAAAATGTTGATATACTCTAAGCATAAATAAATTCATGTTTTGAAATTATTTAAGACGTATATATTTTTCAATCATATATTTCTTTTGAAGATTCCAGTTTTCATCAACAGGCTATCTTTGTATGAGTGTATCATTCTTAATTTCTATCAGCATTTTAATAGTCGTCCCCTCTATTTCCGGAAATGAATTATGTTTTATAATGCTTTCTTCATAGTGAGTACCATCAGATAATTTATATGTACCCCAACCATAATTATGCATTACAAGTGTATCTGTTATATAGGTACCTGCAAAAGTAAAACATCCATCTGCCCAAAATTTAACTTGACCACTGGCATCTTTTTCAGAAATGGATGTACCACTAGATTGATCACCTGTGTATACCAACTTCCATGCTCCATCAATGGGGGTTTTAATTGGCATACTACTACTTAAAACAACTCCCAAAAAAACTAAAAATAGTAAAATATTCAATTTCATTTTATAAGAGGCTTTTGGTTTTATTCATAATTGTCCGTTTCAGTAAAAAAACAATTTTGTTAGTATTCAAACTAATACCATTACAAATGATTTCCTTATAGGAAAAACATCAGTATCATAAAATAAAATCTAAGATTTCATAAAAGTAATCGTGAAATAACGGATACTCTATCTTATTAATAGACGTAGCCGTTTTATAAAATTGGTGGTTCCATACGGTTTTCTCATTAATAGCATTTTGATATTTCCAATTAAATAACAATAAATGGATTGATTAGTTTTATGAATAAGGTTATATGAAAATAAAAAAACCTATAACAATTTAATTGATTTCCAATGGCAAATCATTCAAATTGCAAGAATACAATAGATTTAAAGATTACACAGTAAATAATAAGAGGCTGTCTCAAAAGATTGACAGCCTCTTTTTTTTTCATTCAATTTTCTGT
>ENA-UOOR01000323-UOOR01000323.1-fermentation-metagenome-genome-assembly--contig:-NODE-323-length-70510-cov-4.859513_pt1 | contig 70510 bp, 67 predicted proteins | sample MGYA00245780_ERZ724029 | MGnify/ENA primary metagenome ERZ724029 (study PRJEB28704, sample SAMN03018315) | fermentation metagenome | biome: anthropogenic terrestrial biome; feature: soil; material...
CATCGTGGTACATTTGAATTCCTTTGTCGGTGATGCGGTAGATGCGCTTACGTCCATCAGTGCGAGTTTCCATCAGAATCTGTTCCTCTTCGAAGTGACCTAAGATGGTATAAAGTGTTGCAGGACCCAATCGCACACGGCCTTTAGTTAATTTTTCAACTATGCTTGCAATTTCAGCACCACTATATTCACCGTACAAAAATGCCATAAGCGTGTAGAACATACTTTCACTGACGACTTCTATACGTTTATTTCCTATGTCTTATCCTCCTGACTATCGAGGGTTGATATTAGATATTGTAGGTATATCATCGAGGGTTGATATTGTCAATGGCTATCACCGTCCTTGTGCAAGGATACTCTGGACGATTTTGGGGATGTAGTGGAACAAACTGTTTTTACACACAGTTCCCAAACAGAGAGGAAACATCTGGAATCCCCAAGAGATTTGCTGTAAAATATACTGCCTTATAAGGACAAAAAGGTGTTCAGCAAGTATTCCCTTGGCATGAAGCAGCGTCTTGGAATTGCCAACGCCATCCTGCATGACCCTGAACTTCTCATACTGGATGAACCGACAAACGGACTTGACCCTATCGGCATTGCCGAAGTCCGAAATTTCATCCGGGATTCTTATCCCTGTCAGCGTTTCCCAATTAGTAGGGGCAAAGCTGATTGTCACAGCAATTTTTTCTATTGCCCTATATGCTTTCCTGTTTGTGGTTACATTGTGTCCCTGTAAACTAAGCGGCCTTTAAAGGGCTTATTAAGATTATGAGCATAGTTGGTACCTGAAAATGGCATAAAAGCGCCTCAAAGGGATTTGTAGGAATAAATTATTTATTCAATTGGTTAGGAGGAGCGTGGGCCATTACTAAAAACATTCCATTCTCGTTGTTTGATGTAAATTTTTGGTGTATAATTATGGTAATTACTTTATGCTATTGTTGCGTGTTCAGCGGCTAACAAGCCGTGCGTGCCCTGAGATTATCATTTGGAACCCGGAAATTTCTACTCGCATTGGGCGGCTGCAATGTGCAGCCATACCGGCTTGCTTTGGCGATTACGAAATAATCAGCGAAGACGGCAGCGCATGTACAGTTGTCTGCTTCCACTTAAAAGACTGCTAATAAATTGAAGCAAGGCGGCCAATACCGCCTTGCTTTTTTGGAGGGATCGATGATGAAATGTTTCTCTTATCTTTCCAGCAACCGGCCCTTGCTGCAGGTGCGCAAAATGGTTTGTGCCGAGGGTCGGGAAAAGGGCACAGAATTGTTCCGCGTGACGAATGAAGCAGGTTTGGATTTTGATGTGCTGATTGACCGGTGCTTTGGAATCGGCGATTTGCGGCTGCACGGACAGATGATCAGTTATGCGTCGGAAACTGGGATTGTTCATCCGACCTACTATAACGCGTCCGGGTATGAGTGGCTGCGCTCCTTTGGCGGCGGGTTCTTAGTGACCTGCGGATTGGATCAGGTGGGAGAACCTTTCCAGAGTGAGGCGGAACAAGCGGGGCTGCATGGCCGTGTTGATAATATTCCGGCCGAACAGGTGAGCCATCGTGTTTTTGAAAAGGATGGGAGCCTCTGGGCAGAGCTTTCCGGCACTGTGGTCCAGGCAAAGCACCAGGGAGAGCATTTGCAGCTGCGGCGCAATATCCGGCTGAGGCATGACGCGCGCAAGATTTGGATGAGCGATGAAATCACTAATTGCGGCGGTGAATCCCAGCCGTTCATGCTTCTTTATCATATCAATTTTGGCTTTCCGTTTTTGCGCCCGGATGCTTTGGTAGAGCTGCCGTCAGCCGCTGTGCAAGGTTGGAAGCCAGCATCGAAGGAGCGCGAAGACCAATGGCGGAGGGTTCCGGAAATCGAGGCCGAACCGCTGGATATGCTTTGGCTTCATAAGGTTATTCCCGATGCCGAGGGCAGAGGGGGAGTTTGCGTCAAAAACGGCTCCCGTGCGGTACATATCCTATATCCGGTGGAGGAGCTTCCTGTGCTGGCCCAATGGGAGCTGATCAAGGAGCACAATTATGTGCTGGCAATTGAACCGACCAATTCGCATCTGCTGGGACGGCAGTGGGAGCGGGAAAACGGCACATTGCGCACCCTGGCTCCGGGAGAGAAAAAAACCATAGCCATGGAATTTGAATTTGAGTAAGGAAAGCCGATCAGAATGAGTATCCTCTAACTTATATCAGAGCGTGATACAGTTTTAGCCTGCTCTGTTTTTTGTATCAAAATTGGGGGCTTTAGAAGCCTTAGCGTGAGCCTTAACGAATTTTTTAATAAAATACTGGATATTCATTGATTCACATGCATTTTTGAATGTGAGCCCCGTAAGAAGGTAACAGGCCGGCTTAAAGCTTGCCGCAATAATAATGCAGAGGAGAGAGAGGAAGAGGACGGCAAAAAAGCAGCCAAACAGTATGATGAAAGATGGTGCAGGCCCAAGCATAATTTTTCTGGATAATAGGTTTACAAGCAGGTTGTGAAGTAGATATATGCCAAAAGAGGCGGATGAAAGTACGCCTAGGATTTCAGAGGCCCGGTCGGATAAACGCCGGTTTCTGAATACTTCCTTGATAAGAAGAAATATGGCGATGGATAAAATTACCATAAAGACTCTTGAGTAGCCTTTAAACAATTCTGAATACTGTCCGGAGGTGTTGGTTTTATACCAGGTGCCCAAAGAGATAATCACTGAATCTGAAATAATAATACCGGCCAGCAGTCTTTTTGAAACAGGCTTTTCATATTTAAATAGAAAATAGCCCATGATAAAATATCCCAGGTAGCCGTTCAAAAAGTTTAGGTTATAGCTGGGGTCCAAGATAAAAAATGATTGAAACCTGGCTGGGGCAAGGGCCGACAGAGTAGGAAGGACAGAGCTGAAAACCACCCAGACCAGAAGAAGGTATCGCATAAGGTCTTTTGATAACGCGTCGGTCATTTTTTTAAGAACCGGTGACAAAATATAGAGGGGAATCAATGCATACATGAACCATAAGTGCACGGTGACCGGCTGGCTTGTGATATGCCTCAGCTTTGAGACCATATCGGCCCAGTTTACTTCGGCAGTCATAATATAGCCCATGGCGGCAAAATAGAACACTGCTATCAGCGACCATGACAGGAGAGGCATTAACGCTTTAGGGAGGCGCTTTTTAAAGGTAAAACCAATGGAAAGGGTTTTTTCACTATTCAGGAGCATTGCTCCGGATATCATAAAGAATATGGGAACACTGGAGCTCATAATAGATGTCAGCACATTGGAGGCATGCCAAACCGGCGATCCCAAGTTACCCCTCAGGCTTCCTGCGGCGGTATGCAAAAAGACGACTGAAATCATGGATAATACGCGCAGTACATCTATATAAGCGATATGAGAACCGCCGGAAGAGTCCGGATGCATTTTAGACATTTGAATGATCTCCTTCACATAAAAAACTATCCAACAAACATCATTATATCGCAGTTTTAACATTAAAAAAACTCGGTTCTCTTTGATTCGCTATATAATAGGAAATATCAAGGTTCCCGGGACTCATGAGCAATCTTTGATTGCATTGATAGGTAAGGGTTCTTATTCTGCCATAGACCCAGGCAACCATAGTAGATGGCGCCGACAGCTTGGGCAAACTGGGCTACGGTATAGTCGGGATGGGCTTCCAGCCGCTGCATGAGCGCCGTATTGGCCAGACTGCCGTCGGCTGCAAATTGCTCCAGGGCCGGTTCGCGTCTGGCAGCACCCTGGCATATGAGCTGAAAGCATACGGGATTTTTCACCAGACGGCCAAACAACGTCCGGTCCTTGGCTTCGGGCTGAAGAATATAGTCGGTTTCCCTCCATGTGACGGCCAGATATTCACCAATCTGTCGAAAAATTTCTGCGCAGGCTTCACGACCTGGCTCTGCAGCCTTGGCGATGAAAAACTCCAGACAGGGCTTGCGCATATCCTTGGGCTCGGTGGGCACAACCAGGCTCCGGCCCTGCCATTGTAGCAGGCCCAAATCCAGCGCCTGTTGATAGACCGACGGATCTTCCGAAGGAAGGTATTTAGCCGCCAGCCGGAACACGCCGGACTGACTGGCGTATTTTTGCAGGGTGCCGGGAAGCTGCGTGTTGAAGTTGTTTATGCTTCTTACATCGCCGGAGGGGTACTGTTTCTGGGTGAAGCTGCCCAAATCGATAATAAAGTTATAAACCTCCAGAGGAATTTCAGGAATGGAGCCATCCGGCCGAACCCAACCGGTCCCCAGCTCTGTTCCGAGTGTATGAGCAAAAAAACCGCGGGAAACGTCGCCGCCGGCGGCAGCCTGCTCCACAGCAGCAGTAAAGGCTGCCATGGGACCGTCGTTGGTGTTCATTATCACACCGTCAGGCTTCACATACGCTGTCAAAGCGTCGGTGAGCCGGGTAATTTTGGCAAACTCGGTCTCATAGTCCAGCTCCGGATTTTCCCGCATACCCCTGGTTTTATAGGTTTCGCCGCCAACGATGCGGTTGCGGATAACCACGTCAGGGAAGCTAAGACCGATGGCGTCAAAATTCCGAAGGGTCGGACCGACTGCTTTCTCCATGGCCGCTATACTGTGTGCTATGGCATCCATGGATGCGTCCTTGGACAGAATGGTTTTATCCAACAAGGCTGCTTTGCCTGCTGCAAAGAGACTGGCGGCAGCGCGCAGAAGCCGTGTCAAAAGCAAAATAGGGTCGATCAGTTGATGCGCCTGCGTAAAAGCGGCGGGGAACCAATCGAATTCCTTGCAAAGGGTAAGCTTGCCGTCAATGCTGACAGCAAGCTTGATATCGGTGCCGCCAATGTCCATGCCCAGCACCATACGGCCCGAAGTCATGGCAGGCAGCGTCTGAAATACCGGCCGGTAATCAGTTTGCGCCACAGCATCCGGCACCGCAGGCTCCTGCCCGATGTCCAGAATGCGGAAACCAAATTTCGACTGACCTCCGGTAAGTGCTGCCAGCGTCCGCTCGTTGACGTTGAGACATTTGCCATATCCGGTACGCTGCGACTTTGCCTGCGCCGTCTGAAATACTATATCCAGATTTTGTGCCAGAGACATCAGGGCGGCATCTGCCGGGCTCAGATACACGTCCAGCCGCAGAGCACCCAGAGAGGAAAGAATATTATAGATGGTGGCGTACACATAAGAGAATACGAAATCTGCCTCGGCCTGCGTCGCAGTCTCTGGCAAACGCAAGGCAAACCGACGAATGGTCCCATCGTAAAGGTTCACATGAAGATGGAAGGGACGGGTTCCGCAGGCCTGAAATGCATCCCGGACGTCAGTAATGTATACGGGCAAGTCCTCTGCCGCCCGCCGTAAGAAGGTGTCTAGCATGGATATCACTCCTTTATGATATGTGAGATGCCCTCTTGGACAAGAATACCGTAGAAAGCATCCAGTTCTGCCGCCGAAAGAGCGCCGCCGTCAACAGGATAGTCCTGCTCCAGAGCGTCATACTTGCTGCGGCAAAGCGGATTAAAATTCAGAAGCTCATATTTGGCATTCGGATCTGATTGGCGGATATAGCGCGCAATGGCACGAATGTTGTCCTCGGTGGCAGTATAACCGGGAATCAAGGGCGTGCGCACCAGCACATCGGCCCCATTGGACACCAAAAATTCATAATTTTCCAGAATCTGATGGTTTTCTATGCCGAGATAGCGGCGATGGAGAACCGGATCCAAGAACTTGATGTCAATGAGAAAATGATCTACCACCGGCAAAAGAGCCTTTATGACCGGGCAAGGCGCCAGCAGGCAGGTTTCAATGGCGGTATCAGCGCCAGCCTGCCGGCAAATACCAAGAACCTGGAGTGCAAATTCCCATTGGGACAGCACTTCCCCGCCGGACAGAGTTACGCCGCCATCCGGGCCGAAAAATACCTGGTCGCGCAGCAATATATCTGCCGCCTCCTGGGCGGTGACAACTCTCCCGGTAAGATCCATGGCTGCAGCGGGACAGGCATCAACACAGCTGCCGCAGCAGGTGCAGGCCTCCCGATTGACGTGTATACGATTCGTCAAAGACAGCGCATCGCAGGGGCAGACAGCGGCACAGCTGCCGCAGTGCAGACAGGTTTTTGGGTTATGCCATAGGGCAGGCTTTGGCGAGAGGCCCTCCGGGTTCTGGCACCAGGGGCAGCGCAGCGGGCAGCCCTTGAGAAACAGGGTACTGCGCAGTCCTGCTCCATCGTGTACGGCAAACCGCTTCAAATCAAAAATTACTCCGCTCTTCATAAGGCTTCGTAGGTAGTGCGGGCGATAATCTCGTCCTGCAGGTCTTTAGCCAGCTCTGTGAAGTAGGCGGTGTAGCCTGCAACCCGGACGGTGAGGCCCCGGTAACGGTCCGGGTGCTCCTGTGCCGCCCGAAGATCTGCTTCATTGAGCACATTGAACTGAACATGGCTAATACCCAGCCGACACACTGCCCGTAGCAACTGAGTAAATTTAAAAATGCCCATGTCGGTCTTGAAAAACTGAGGCAGGAATTTCATATTCAGAAGGGTGCCGTTGCTTGCCTTTTCAAAGGGCAGACGGGCCACAGAATTCAAAAGTGCCGTGGGACCGTGGCAATCCCGGCCGGCCATAGCGGAAACACCGCCGTCGGCCAGGGGATCTTTGGCATACCGTCCATCGGCAGAGGCGGCCACATTCTGGCCCATGGGCACGTGTGCCGATACGGTGTACAAACCCATCTGATAGATGCCTCCGCGGCCGTTACGATATTTCTTTAGGCCATCGGCAAAATAGTTGACCCATTTTGCCCCTAGTTGGTCCACCCACTCGATGTCATTGCCGTATTTGGGCACCTTGTTTACCAGCATAGCCCGTACCAATGGTGCGTTTTGAAAGTTGGTTTTCAAAGCGTCCAGCAGCTGCTGGGCAGTCAGTTTTTTCTCATCATAGACAAGCGCTTTGATGGCGGCCAGGGAATCTGCCACGTTAGCTACCTGAATGGCCTGAACACCGACGAAATTATAGTGGGCGCCGCCCTGGGTTACGTCGCGGCCTGTGGCCAAACAGTCGTCAATGACCGCAGACAAGAAGGGGGTGGGAAGCAGCGCCTCATGCATCTTCTCCACCTGGGCGACGCATTCCGCCATGCGGTCCATGAAATAGTCAATCTGCGTGGCAAAGGCATCCTCCAGCTCCTGGAAGGTTTTATAAGTGGTCAAATCACCCAGATCCAGGCCTGTTTTCTGACCGGTGAGCTGGTCGATGCCGTGATGCAAGGTCAGTTCCAGTGCCTTGAGCAGATTGAACATAGCCGCATCGCTCCAGGCAAGGGCATTGCCGTGAGTGGTAAGCTCCACGCAGCCCACGATGGCATAGTTCATGGCGTCCTCATGGCTGACGCCGTGGGATTTTAAAGCGGAAATGACAGCCTCATCATTGAATATCTGGGGCATACCGCTGCCCAGGCCAATGACTCTGCTGGCGGCTTCCAGCAGAGTCTGGGGTGAATTTTTATAAATTCGCAGTGACAAATTGGGCTGCGGCAGCAGCAGGTGAGACTGGGCCTGCAGGAATAGATAGCTCAAATCATTGGAGGCATCAGAGCCGTCGGGGTTCTGTCCGCCAATGGCAACATTGAAGCCAATGGGGAAGCCGGCAAAATACTTGGCACTGTTGGAATTGCGAAGATAGACCAGCTGATTGAACTTTAGCCACAAACATTCGGTCAGTTCCAGTGCATCCTCCAGCGTCATACCGGCAGCCCGGCTGGTCTGGTAATAGGGATATAGATACTGGTCCATCCGTCCGGGTGAGAAAGAGGAAGCGTTTCCTTCCATCTGTAAAATGACGTATAAAAACCAAGTGGCCTGCAAGGCTTCGTCATAGGTTTCAGCGGCCGAAACGGCCAGTTTCCGACAAATTCTGGCGACCTGAGCCAGATTTTCCTTGCCGGTTTCCCGGTACATCTGCTGGGCCAGCTCGGCATAGCGCTCCATAAAACGGCTGGCGCCCTCCATGGAGAGAATGACACTTTCATAGAAGTCACGGGCCTTACCCTGTGCACTTTCCAAATGGGCCTGAGCCTGGGCACGAATGCCACTTGGACCTAGCTGCAGCCACTTTTTTGTATTGGGGCAGATATGGCCCTGAGAGTGGTCTTTTTGGTTGATTTTTACGACTTTGGCAATGGTGTCCACCTGTGGCCCTATGGCCTGGTAAATCTGGTCTTCCAGGGAACGCCCCTTCCAATAGGGAAGAATCTCTCCCCGAAATTCCTGAATATCCTCGGGATGCACCTGAAACCGGTCCTGTGGCCGGCTAGGCAGCGTTTCAAATTCCCGATCCACCCAGGAAGCACCGGTCTCGGGGAATACCACGCCGCCCCGGATGCCGGGAGTGCGGTTGCCTACAATGCGTTCATCGGGCTCAATGCGAATAGTGATTTCCTCTAAAGCGGCCTTCAGCGCTTTGGCGCGCCGGATACAGCGCGGCTGCCCCTCGGTGGCTTGATAGCTCTTGGTGATGATGTGTGCCTGTTCAATGGTGACATAGCGCGGCTCTGCCACCATTTTTGCTTTTAGGATTTGAATCCGAATAGGACAGGGCAGAACAGCAATTTGCTTGATTGGATTCATATAGAAACACCCCCTTTAATTTTCACTTTAACACAACGGGGGCATGCCGCACACTCACAGATTCACCCAAAGAGTGCACAATAATGAACACTTTTTTTTGATCCGGCGTCCGCTTGACGGCTGCATGAAAATATGGTAGGAAAGAACCAGAGAGGCAAGGTGATGACAACGTGAAATTAGATGATTATTACAAAATTATTCAGGACAGCTGCCCAAAGCTGAAATTCTGTGAGTGCTTTGACGACACCAGCCCAACCTGGAATTTTGCCCGTCATAGCCACCCCTATATTGAACTGATGTATTTTATCGAAGGCAAGGGCAATCTGGAAGTTTCCGGCACTCAGATGTCCATTTCCCTGTTTGATACGGTGGTCTATCCAGCTCAGTGGGAGCATCAGGAGGATATGATCTGTGAAAAAAAGCGGGAGGTTATTTGCCTGTGGGTGGATTTGCCGGAGCTGGAACTGGAAAAGCCCATTCAGCTCCATGACCAGGATAACACTGTGGGCCAGATTTTTAAAATCATCTATCGGGAAGGCAAGCGTGAGGCGCCGGAACCGTTGTTGCTGGAATATGAGATAAAGCTGCTGCTGACCATCATTCTTCGCAACAATAACGAAGCCGTGAACCGCAGAGATGTTTTGGCAAATGCGCTGCAGTATATTCACGCCCATTTTACCAAGAAAATTACCCTGGACCAGTTGGCAGCTCTGGAGCATATCAGCAAATCTTATCTCTCCCGGTGCTTCAAGCAACACACAGGGAAGACTGTTATCGCCTATGTAAATCAACTGCGGATCCAGACGGCTAAACGGCTTCTGATCAGCTCATCAGAGAGTGCCAATGAGATTGCCTATCAGGTGGGATTTGAATCTATTAAGTATTTCTTCCGCACCTTTAAGGCTCTGGAGGGGGAATCGCCCGCAAGCTTCCGCCGCCGCTATAAAGCGACTATAGATGGATAATCGTCTTTATTCCAGTACGCCGGCATCTGTGCCAAGCTGCCAGCTTATGGCGTCGACAATGGCTTGGTGGTCATGATGGTGGACCATGCCGGATACCAGCACATACGCCCAGGGCTGACTGCCATCGGCCGGAAAAATCGGGAAACAGCCGCCACAGGCGGCAAAATTATCAGCTCGCGCCTGCCAGAAGGCATCTCGCAGGCCGTTCTCTGCCTCCACATAAGCACGCAGAGAGCTGGTACCGGTGCAGCGAGATACGGCCAGCTTTCGGTCCATCCACCAATCGTTTTCCAACGAGGTTCCGGGCATTTTATAGGCAAAGATGGTCGTCTGGTCCTCTACAATGCGAACAGCTGCATTGTCATGATATTTTTCCTTAACCAGCTGTACAATTTTGAGGCCCAATTCCAAGGCCATCTCCCTTGTAAAGCGGCTGTACCGTAAAGCTTGCTCCTGGCCGGCCAGAATTTCTATCCACTGGGGCTTCCATTCAAATTCACCCATAAATAATACTCCTTTTGTTTTTAAAATGAATTGTATCGAAACCAGCAAAAGTTGTCAACAATCGAAGCTAAATAATATTTCAATCGTAAAAATGCACAAATTCTTATGACGTTTTTCTCGTTTACAGCAAGAAGCGCTATGGCGTATAATCAAAAAAAACCACTGCAACGGATAAAAGGAGGAGCCTATGAAACGAATCGTGGTAACAGGCGGTAATTCCGGCATGGGCCGGGAAACGGCAGAGCTGTTTTTGCGTCAGGGTGATCGGGTGGTGTTCACCTCCCGATCTACGGACAAGGCACAGGCTATGCTGGAGGACAACCGGGAAGCAGTTGAGCAGGGCAATTTGTTTTTCTGTCAGTGTGACTCATCCAAATGGTCAGAGGTTGTGCAGTTGGCGGCTTTTACCCAAGAGAAGCTGGGCGGCTGCGATGTATTGGTGAACTGCGCAGCGATTTTCGTCGGCGGTCAGGTGCATGAAACCAGTGAGGAGGATTTTTCCTTAATCCTGGATATCGATGTCAAGGGTGTTTTTTTGACCTGTAAGGCGTTTTTGCCCCAGATGCTGGAGCAGGGCAGCGGTTGCCTGATTAATATTTCCTCCCTGGCCGGCATCCGCGGCAATTACAATGCAGCAGCCTATTGCGCCGCCAAGGGGGCGGTGAACAATCTGACCCGGGCCATGGCATTGGACTATGGGGCTCGGGGAATCCGCGCCAATGCCGTTTGTCCCAGCGCTACCAGTACGGATATGTTCCTGGTTGGCTCAACCAGAGAAGTTATCGATTCGTTTTACAAGCAGAATCCCATGGGCCGCATTAGCAGCCCCGGGGAAATTGCACGGCTTATTGCCTTTTTGGCCTCGGACGATGCGGCGTTTATCAATGGTCAGTGCATATCCGTTGATGGTGGTCTGTCTGCCTGGTCCGGTGAACCTCGGCAGGATAAGACAGAGCAGCGGAGGTAATAGCCGGTCTACAACTGCCTGTGCATGAAAAAACCCCACCCGTTGCTAGTCTTTGATTGTGCCGGTGGGGTTCTTTTACCCGTTCGAAATCTTTGATTTCGAACGGGTGAGGTTATTATAGTGTTTGTTCGGTTCGGGCAATGATGTCGTCTTGGGTTTGACGGGAAAGCACATTGAAAAATGCACTGTATCCAGCCACGCGAACAATCAGATCCCGATGCTTTTCCGGATGCACTTGGGCATCTAGCATGGTCTCACGGGAAACGACATTGTATTGCACATGATAGCCATGAAGAATATTGAAGAAGGTACGCACCAAAAGGATAAGCTTTTGTTTATTTTCTTCTTTGGAAAGAAGTGTGGGGGTGACCTTTTGGTTCAGCAGGACGCCGCCGGTGATCTCTTGGGTAGGCAGCTTGGATACGCTTTTGAAGACGGCTGTAGGGCCGTTGCGGTCCATAGCATGGCTGGGCGAGCAGCCCTCAGCCAAGGGTTCGCCGGCATGGCGGCCGTCGGGAGTGGCCAGGGTGCCGCGACCCTGCCCTACATTGGCGGAAATCGAAGAAGTACCGGCATAGCGGATGCCCCCGATAGGCCCCCGGCCGAATCGGGTATTGGGGTATTTTTTTACCTCATCGATATACACGTTATAGGCGTCCACCACAAGTTGATCTACATAGTCATCATCGTTGCCGTACTTTGGAGCGTCTTTTAGCAGCATCTGGCGGATGCGTTCGCCGTCTTCCCCTGCAAAGTCGCTTTGCAGAGCGTCCCACAGTTGCGCGGGTGTTAGCCGTTGTTCTTCAAATACCAACTTTTTAATGGCAGCCAGAGAATCGGCCAGATTGGCAATGCCCACCTGCAGGCCGCTTATGAAATCATAGACGGCGCCTCCCTCCTTGAGCGTCAGACCCCGGCCGATGCAGTCTTCGCATAAAGCCGAGCAAAGGATGTCGGGCACATTCTCCTCCAGCACCATGTCACAGGCATTTTCAATGATGGCACTGTGTCGGGTGAAGTCCCGAATAATCACATCCCATGCGTGCTTCAGCTCGTCAAAGGTTTTCATGTCTCGGAAATGGCCTACACCTTCGATAAGCCTTTTGCCGCTCTGGAGATCAACACCGTTATTCATGGCAATGAGCAAGGATTTGGGAAAATTCAAAAAGCTCATACCGGTGCAGCGGTAGCCCCACTTTCCGGGTACGGCAGTTTCCACGCAGCCAATGGCGCTGTAATTATAGGCGTCTGCCTCTATTACGCCGCGGGCAAGGAATGAAGGAATGATGATTTCATCGTTATTGAAGGCCGGCATTCCAAAGCCCAGCTTTACCACTTCAATGGCTTCATTCATAAAGTCATCCGACAATCCGGCGTGATACCGCACAGTCAGATTGGGCTGGGGCAGCCGGGTCTGAGCAACGCTGCGCAGAATCAGATAGGACATGGGATTGACTGCATCCTTTTTGTCCGTTGTCTGGCCGCCTATGGTGACGTTTTGATAGAGCGGAGATCCGGCGCTGAATTGAGTGTGGCTCCAGGAACGAATCTTATTGATGGTGAAGGTTTTCAGCCATAGATTGGCCATCAGCTCACAGGCAGCGTCCTGGGTGATGCGGCCGGCGGCTAAATCGTCTGCATAATATGGATAGAGATACTGGTCCATACGGCCGTAGGACAAAGAATGGCCGTTGGATTCAATCTGTAACACCAGATGCACCAGCCACATGGACTGAACGGCTTCCTGAAATGTTTCGGCAGGCCAATAGGGTACCTTCCGCAAAATACGAGCCATTTCCAGCAGCTCGGATGCTCGCCGTGGCTGAGCCTGTTCTGCCTGTGCTTCCGCCAAGTCGGCGTATCGGCCGGCAAAGTTTTGCATTGCCCGAATCACGACCAGAATACTCTGATAGAAATAATACTTTTTCAGATTCTTGTAGTCGGTTAAATCCAGCTGCTCTATACAGGCCCGGGTGCGTGCCTCATAGCTTTTCAGGCCGTTTTTCAGCATGTCCTCATAGGCCACGGCTATATGGGCGTCGCCCGAGGTGAGGTTTCCCTCTGCTTTGATGATGCCCAAATCGTAGAATACACGGCTCTCTGGCGGAATGGCAGCCAAGCCCTTATCAAGCAAAGTGTTGTGTTCCCAGAAGGGATAGATGTCCCGCAGCTGCCGCTTGGTTTCCTCGGTGATGTAGAATGCATCGCCGTCACGCTTTTCAAACTCGTCCAGCTCCCGGATAACCCAGTCCATGGCATATTCCGGGAAAATGGGCGCGCAGCGGTTGGAAGAGGCCTGATTGCCGGCCAGCAGCGTATCCGGTTCAATGAATATGGTCATATGGGCAAGCACATTTTCCAGCATATAGGCCCGTTTTAACGTGATGGGCTTATCGGCGTGGAGCCGATAGCTCTCGGTAGCTAAAATAGCCCTTTCAGCACAGACGCGGGGCTTAGTTTCCAGCAGCTCCTCGCGAAAATGTTCCATACGCGGTGTCAACTGGCCAAAGTGATTTTCATGTTTCATAGAAATATCCTCCTGAAAGGATCAAAGACCCTGATTCTTTTTTATCCGGTGACTGCCAGACCAAGGCCCCCCATCTCCCATGAGTAGGGGATAGTGGCTGCTGCGTCCCGGGATAGTTTTTTCTAAGCTTCAGCTGGAGGAGCCTTTTTTTAGGCAGACTGCATCTGAAGCTAAGAATTACTTAATCTGTTTGAATTATAGCAAATAATTTCATAAGCGTCAATTTATATTTACGAATGAAATACAATATAATTTCAAAATAAAATTGTAAAAGTCGCACATATACAATCATCGGGCAGTATGACTATAATGAAAGCAATCACAGACAATGGGAGGGAGAAACGATGGAGCGTACGGGAAAAATATTCAACATCCAAAAGTTCAGCATCAACGACGGGCCAGGTATCCGAACTACGGTTTTTTTTAAGGGCTGCCCGCTGCAGTGCCGCTGGTGCGCCAATCCGGAATCTCAGAACCGCTATGCAGCTATTGCCGACGCCATAGAGGATGAGACCTACTGCGGCAGGGACTATACGGTGGAGCAGGTTATGATCCAGGTGCGCAAAGACAAGCCATTTTATGACCAGTCCGGCGGAGGCATGACCCTGTCCGGCGGTGAGGTGCTGCAGCAAATGACATTCGCCGTGGATTTGTGCAGCGCCGCCCATGGCGAGGGTATTCATGTAGCGGCAGAGACCACCGGTTATGCTGCGCCGCAGCAATTCCGTTCTTTTTTAGACCATGTGGATTTGCTCCTATATGATTTCAAGCACTATGATCGGGCGCTGCATTATGCCAATACGGGGGTATACAACGATGCCATTCTGGAGAATCTTCGCCAGGCTGTGACGGCGAAAATACCGGTTATCGCCCGTATTCCGGTGATTCCCGAGTTTAATACCGGCCTGTCGACAGCCCGGCACATGGCGCAAATGCTGGCTGATTGGGGCATCCGGGAAGTGCATCTGCTTCCTTTTCATCAATTTGGAGAAAAAAAGTATCAGCAGCTTGGCGTACCTTATGAAATGGAAGGTGTCAAACAGCTGCATCCGGAAGCTTTGGGGGACTATCGGAAGGTGTTTCTCGATTGCGGCCTGGATTGTACATTTCGATAAGTTTCTGAATTTCTTCACTCTTTTTCGATGACGTATCAGCCATATCTCCCACTTATATTACAGCTGGTAGTCGCCGGACAAATTGCCGCGATAGTGCTAAAATATGATAAAAACAGGCTATTATTTTCGCTTTTATTGGCATTATAATTATATTAAATCCTGATAAAAAGGCAAGATGCATGCTTCTGTTTGCAGAGCATGCCCGTGGACTTACAATATAAATTATTTCGTTTTGCTGGGAAAAACATTGAGAAGTATGTATATTTATGTTATATTTGAAACAGTATTCGAAAGAAGGAGCCACAATGAAAAAACGGGGAACATTGATATTGGAGCTTTTATCCCAGCATGGGAAGATGGAGGTTACTGCCCTGGCGAAGCAGCTGGGTGTCTCGCAGGTGACCGTTCGCAAGGATTTGGATGCCATGGAGCAGAAGGGCGTTCTCCGCCGGGAGCATGGCTACGCCATATTCGGTGGCAGCGACGATGTAGCTAATCGCCTGGCCCTGCATTATGAGGAAAAACGCCAGATCGCCAAAAAAGCAGCCGGGCTGGTACCGGTGGGCGAAACGGTCATGATAGAAAATGGCAGCTGCTGCGCTTTGCTGGCAGAAGAAATTGCAAGGACCAAGCCCAGCACCACCATTATTACCAACAGTGCCTTTATTGCCAGCTACATCCGCCGAGTGGAAGGTGCCCGCGTGGTGCTTTTGGGCGGTGATTTTCAAAATGACGCCCAGGTGATGGTGGGGCCCATTCTGCGCATTTGTTTGGCGCAGTTCCATGTGAATAAGCTGTTTGTCGGCGCAGACGGGTATATTCCCCAAATTGGATTTACCGCCAGCGATCATCTCCGGGTGCAAGCCGTGCGGGATATGGCAGAGCATGCCAAGCAGGTGATTGTCCTGACAGAAAGCAGCAAATTCTCCAAAGACAGCGTTGTGCCGCTTGCTATTGAAAAAGGTGTGGCCGCAGTGGTGACAGATCAGCAGATTTCACCGGGGATGGAAGAGGTCTTGCAGCAGGATGGAATTCAGGTGTATAAAGCAGGCTGAAGAAAAATGTACGGATGCACAATAAATCCGGAAGAGGCAATAAAATTGTGGGCACTGCAACGCAGTGCCCACAATTTTTGTATTAATACTATTCAAATGTTTTCGATTGCCTTGGCCATTTTAATTAAAGATTGTTTGGAATGCAATTATATTTTTCGACGTAAATTTTTTATCTTCATTCGGAATTAATATTTGACATTTTCGAAACTTTTCATTATAATTGAGTTGTTTAAAATGATAGATTGTAGCAGTCTTTTAAAGACGCAGAAAGGGTATGTATCGTGAAATCTTACCGCATTGGAATCGACGCTGGCGGCACCAAGGTTGCCTATGGCCTGTTTGATGAACAGAACCAATTGCTTGATCGGTTTCAGCATCCCACTCCTATTGAAGCCGATGGCCCTGCATTTTCTGATCTGGTCATTGAAAGTGTAGAAAGGCTGTTGCAAAAAAACGGCCTGATAAAGGAGGATCTGCAGGGTATTGGCATATGTATGCCGTCCTTTATTCTTTTCGAACAGGGCTATGTGTGTATGACCTCTGCCATGGTGAATATCCGGGATTTTGCCATGCGTGATTATCTGACCCAGCGGCTGCGGGTCCCCATCGTGTTGGACAATGACAGTAATGTGGCAGCGCTGGCGGAATATCGTTACGGCGCCGGCCAGGGCAGCCGCCATATGATTTATATGGCGACCAGCACCGGTATCGGCAGTGGTCTTATTTTAAACGGCCAGCTATTTCGTGGCAGCTATGGATGGGCCGGTGAAAGCGGCCATATGATTATCACGCCTGATGCCGGCCTGCTTTGCGGCTGCCGCAATCAGGGCTGCTTTATGTCATGGGCTGCCGGCCGTTATATTCCCCAGCATATTCGGCAGCAGGCCGTGGGCCGGCAGACTACTATGAATCTGGGCCCGGATTTAGACTGTGTAGAACTCTGTCGCTCCTGCCGGGAGGATGATCCCCTGGCGCTGGAGATTCTGGAGCAGACGGCGCATTACATTGCGATATGCGTATTTAATATTTATCAGCTGCTGAATGTTAATCTATTTGTGTTTGGCGGTGGGATGGTCAATTTTGGACCATTGCTCTATGATCGGGTACGGCAAGAGTTTGACCGCTATAATCATATCCCCCAGTCGGTAGAGTTCCGATTCGCTCAGCTGAAGAAGGATATTGGCATCATCGGCGCAGCCGAATTGGTCCGGGAGCCGCGATAATTTGTTCAGGATTGTGCACCATTTGTATTGTTTTGAGGGTTACGAACGTAAGTGGTTTGATTTAGAATATATTACATAAGAAACTGAAAAAAACACTTCTGTTTATGTGCAAAATTTACAACTCATATAAATTGGCAGGAGCTTCCTGTTGATTATAGATCCAAAAAACATATTAGGCTAGGAGGAAACCAAAATGAAGAAACTGATGGCTTTGTTGCTGGCAGTGGTTATGGTTCTGGGCTTGGTGGCTTGTGCGAGCAATACCACAACAACCAAAGAACCCCCCACTGCACCCACTGGAACCGCAGCTACCGACTCCACGGTTAAGGGAACCAAGGATAGTGGTGGTGAAGTTAAAGTGGCTTTTATTACCCAGTCTCTCTCCAATGCTTCTCAGGCATATGCTTGGACCCGATTCCAAGAGTATGCAGATGACTACGGCTTCTCAGTAACTGTCTTCGATGAGAACTACGACGCACAGAATGGCGTTGCTGCCATTGGCACCTGCATTGCTCAGGGCTATACGGCAATCTGCATCAACCCGACTGACCCTAGCGCTATTATCCCTTCCCTGATGGAAGCTAAGGAAGCTGGAATTATCATTGGCATGTACTCCTCTGAAATCACCAAAGGCTATGAGCAATATCGTGACTTCATGTGCGGCACTGACGATGTCATGTGCGGCGAAGTGGCCGCTCTGACTCTGAAGGAAGCATTTCCTGATGGCTGTAACGTTGTTGAGGTTGGCGGCCAGTCCGGCCACAGCGCCCAGCTGAAGAGACATGACGGCTTTGTTTCTACCATTGAAGGAACCAAAATCAACATGCTGGACTCCAAGGATTGCGAAGCATGGGCCAGTGAAGACGCTATGGCTATCATGGAAGACTTCATTGTTGCCTACGGCGACGAAATTGATGCTGTGTACTGCCACTGGGATGTCGGCGCTACCGGCTGTATCGAGGCTCTGAAAAATGCCGGCATGACTGATGTATATGTCATTGGCGTCGACGGCTGCTCCGTTGGCTACGACCAGGTTAAGGAAGGCACGCAGGCCCTGTGCATCGGCCAGAGCTTCTCTCAGATGACCAGAGACGCCTTCGACTGCATTACCAAGATCATGAATGGTAAGGAATGCGAAGAAGTCGTTTGGACCGCGCTGGATATCGTCACTAAAGACACCATTGACAACTTCCCGTACCCGGAATGGTAATCAATCCAGCAGAAAATTGAATTACATATCATCACCAACTTGCTCCGGCTTTTGCTGAAGCAAGTTGGTTTCCATAAATCTGCAAGGGGGAAGAAGCAAGTCTGATGGATGAAAGCATTCTCGTTGTAAAAGATGTTTGTAAGTATTTTCCGGGCGTAACAGCTCTGGATCATGTTTCTATTGAAGTGCCACGCGGTGTCGTCTATGGCATCGTGGGCGAAAACGGAGCTGGCAAGTCCACGCTCATGAAAATCTTGTCCGGAGTTTATGAAAAAGACGAAGGCACGGTTATCTTCAATGGCGAGACCATTGAACGGACCACGCCAATTCAGGCTCTACGCCGTGGCTTGAGTATTATCTATCAGGAATTTAACCTGGTTAATACCATGACTGTCGGCGAAAATATTTTCCTGGGCCGTTTCAATGAGAACCATGGTATGCGCGGCACACATAAAAAGGCCCGGGAGCTTCTGGACAGTATCGGCAGCACCATCAACACCTATTCAATGGTGGGTGATCTCAGCGCTTCCGAGATGCAGATGGTGGAAATCACCAAGGCACTGTCTTTTGATTCAAAGCTGATTATTATGGATGAGCCCAGCAGCTCGCTGACTTCTGAGGAGCTCAAGCGTCTTGGTGTCATCATCAACCAGCTGCGCGACAAGGGCATCTCAATTATTTATATCAGCCATAAGCTGGACGAAATCTTTGAATATTGTGATATTGTTACCGTTATGCGTGATGGCCATGTCATCGATACAAAGCCGGTAAGCGAGTTTACCCGTAATGAGATGATTACAAAAATGGTTGGCCGTACCCTTGAAAATGAGTACCCGCCACGAGCTCATTTCGTAGAAGAGCCTCTACTGGAGGTCCGAAATCTCAATACGCGTAAGCTCCACAATATCAATTTTACTTTACATAAGGGCGAAATTCTTGGTCTGGTAGGCTTGGTCGGCGCCGGTCGTACCGAAATCATCCGCGCCCTGTATGGTGCCGATAAAGCCCACGGTCATGACATCCTGCTGCGGGGCCAGCCTGTTAAGATTCGAAATCCCAAGCAGGCAATGCAGGCCGGCATAGGCCTGGTTCCGGAGGACCGCAAGCGTGAGGGGCTGATTCTTCCGTTCTCTGTTGAGAGCAACATCACCATGGCATCCTTGGAACGACTGTCGAAGTTTGGCATCGTCAACCACGCAGCCGAGAAGGATATTGCCCAGCGCCAAATTGACGCGCTGTCTATTAAGACGCCTTCGCGGATAACCAAGATGGTAAGCCTTTCCGGTGGTAACCAGCAGAAGTGTATCGTTGGCCGCTGGTTGGAGAGGAATCCGCAGATTTTAATTCTGGACGAGCCGACCCGCGGCATTGACGTGGGAGCCAAATATGAGATTTATGTTCTGATGAACAAAATCGTAGAGGCTGGCGGCGCCATTATCATGATTTCTTCGGAGCTGCCGGAAGTTTTGAACATGAGCAACCGCGTCCTGACCATCTGTGGTGGCAGGATCACCGGCGAGTTTATACCGGAACACGCTACTGCCGCAGAGATCATGGACAAGGCAATCGGATGAGAGTGGGGAATAGAATGAAAGAAAATACTTCAACTCGCTTCATAAATTTCATAAAAAACAATCTAGTTCTGATGGCCATCGTTGTCTTGGTTGTCGTTACGGCCATTGTTCAGCCAAAATTTTTAAGCGCAGCGAATCTGACCAATGTCATGCGGCAGCTCTGGCCGTTGCCCTTTATTGCTCTGGGCATGACCTTCGTTATCATTGGCGGCTTTATTGACCTGTCTGTTGTAGGTATGATCTCCCTGAGCGGCGTTGTGACTGTTGCCCTCATTGACCCGCTGGGTCAGGTGGGCGCCATCTTGTGCGGCATTTTGTTAGGTGCCATGATGGGATATTTGAATGGTACAATTCTTACCGCTTGCGGAGCAATGATACAGGCAGAGGTCTTATTTATTACCTTTGGTATGAGCTCAATCTATACGGCCATTGCTCTGCTATTGACGAATGCTGAGACATTGCGTATTGCCAGATGCATCAAGCCTTATACCATTTTCACGGCATTGGGCTCCGGCACTGTGGGCATTGTGCCTATAGTTCTGATTGTATTTGCGGTGATATTGACAATCATGCATCTGTTCTACAAAAAAACCCTGGCTGGCCGCAACATCAGCCTGATGGGTGGCAACAAGGAGGCTGCCTTTCTGACGGGCTGTAACGTTAAACGCAGCATGCGCTTAGTGTATACCATCAGCGGCATCATGTCCGCCATGGGCGCCATTTCCCTGGTATCCCGTGTTACCACAGCTACAGCCACCAGCGGCACCGGTTATGAAACCAACGCCATTTTGTGCGTCGTTGTGGGTGGTACAACGCTGAAGGGCGGCAAGGGCAGTGTCCTGCGTACCATGCTGGGCGTTGCGCTCGTTGTTCTTTTGGGCAACTGCATGAATATGTTGGGTCTGTCCACCTATATGCAGACCGTCATGCGCGGTGCGGTTCTGGTTATTGCAATTTGGCTAGACAACCGCAAGGAACTGTAAGGAGGCGACCGTATGAATGTGAAAACTATAGCCCAAAAGGGATGGAAGATCATTTCTAAGCAAGGAGCCGTTCTTGCAATCCTTGCATTGATGATTATGATGCTGTTTTTTGACACTAACTTTTATACAGCCTATAACTGGCTGGATATGCTTCGATCCGCCGCCATTTTAGAGATTGTGGCATTTGGGGTCACTGTGGCCGTCATCTGTGGCGGCTGTGACTTGTCTGTTGGCGGCACGCTGAGCTTCGGCAGTATTGTCGCCGTCATGCTCATTAATGCCGGTATGCCTATTTGGCTGGCATTTGTGGCCGCTATTATCGGTGGCGCACTGGTGGGCTTTATCAACGGCTTCCTGGTCGTTCACCAAAGGACCGAGCCCTTTATTATTACACTGGGTATGGGAATGCTGCTCAAGGGCCTGTGCCAGGTTCTGACCGATGCCCATCCGCTGACAAGTTTGATTCCGGATTTCATGAAGATTTCCAACTCCAAATTATTCGGCTCGGTACCGTTACTGGTGGTCTATATGCTGGTTTTGTTTGCCGCGTTCTACTGGCTCATGCGATTTACCAGTTTTGGCCGTAACTGCTATGCCATCGGCGGCAACTATGAGGTTGCAAAATACTCCGGCATTAAGGTAATTCCAACGAAGTGGACTGCGTTTATTATTAGTGGCGTTACCGCATCCATGGCCGGTGTATTACTTGCCTCTCGTATGAATACCGGTTCTTCTGTTTACGGCGACAGCACCGGCATGTTGGTCAACTGCGGCGTTGTTATCGGTGGTACCTCCTTTGCTGGCGGTGTAGGGGGTATTTTTGAAAGCTTTATTGGCTTATTTGTCATTCAGATGCTGACTAACTGCATGAACATGCTGGGGCTGGATAGCTATTTTCAAAAGCTTTTTGAGGGCATCCTGATTGTTATGATTATCAGCTTGGACTGCTTCTCCAGAAAGCGCAAACGCGAGCGCGTTTAATGTAATTAATACAACAAAAATTTAAAAATTCGATTGTGAGGTGTATGCTCTTGAAGGAACAGAACTATCTGGACCATTTGGTAGGTGTTTTCGGCCAGCCTGTGGCGGAAAATCCGGGCGTTGTCATTCAGGACGCCGCCTTTCAGGCCATGGGCCTGGAGCGCTGGCACTTTTTGACGCTTGATGTGGACAAGGATAAACTGGAAGATGCCATCCGCGGGCTGAAGGCCTTTAAAATGCGCGGTATCAACTGCACTATTCCCCATAAAATCGCTGTGATGAAATATCTGGATGAGATTTCCCAAAGCGCAAAGCTCATTGGCGCTGTGAATATGATTGTCAATGACAATGGCCGGCTCTTCGGTGAGAATACCGATGGTAAGGGCTTTATGATGTCTCTGGCGTCTAATGGAATAGAGGTGCAGAGCAAAAAGGCGGTGGTATTTGGCGCTGGTGGTGCCGCACGCGCTATCTGCGTGGAAATGGGATTGGCCGGAGTAGCGGATGTTACGATCGTCAACCGGAAGCAGGATCGTCATTTGGGTGATGCGCTCATGAATATTCTCCGGGAAAACACCAAGGCAGAAGTCCGGTATGTCGACTGGGATGGCCCTTATTCCATCCCAGCAGGAACCAATATTGTAGTCAACGCAACTTCTGTGGGGCTGTATCCCAATGTAATTGATATACCAAATATTGATTTGGATTCCATCACCACGGATATGTTCGTCCAGGATGTCATTCCCAATCCCACAGAGACGGCTTTGATTCAGGAAATGCGTCGCCGAGGCATCCCTTGTGCAACTGGCGCAGGAATGCTCATCAATCAGGCTGCTTTGAACATTGAGATGTGGACCGGCCAAAAGCCGGACAAAGACGTGATGTACAAAGCGCTGGAGGCGGCTTTGGCCTGATTAGATTTGTTTTACAGTGGGGTTACCCCAACAATTGACAAAGAGCCAAAAATACCCCGGAATTTGAAGTGTTTACTTGCATAACGATGTATAGGTAAATTCTTGCGGGGGATGCCGTGAAGCATATTGCTTCACGGCGTTTCTCGTCTTACGGATAATCTGCCCTGCTAGTTCTCCGACAAAGTTGTAATGAATTTCAATTTTCTGCAATTGCCGAAAATATTTTTAAGGGGGATTGACATTAATTTAAGGCAGTTGTAGAATATCATTGTAGACAATTGTCTTATAGGAGCTGATGTTATGGGAACAATAAAAAAACTGCCGGACACCGAGTTTGACATTATGAAAGTGGTGTGGGCAAATAAGCCGCCTATCACAACCAATATCATTATGCAACAGCTTGGGAATGAAAGAGAGTGGAAAGCGCAGACGGTTATTTCACTTATGCTGCGGCTGGTGGAGCGCGGTTTCATCCGAACTGAAAAAAACGGCAAAGAGCGCACCTATTTTCCGCTGATCAGCAAGGAGAACTACCTGAAATTTGAAACGGGCGACTTTATGGAGCGATTTCATGGAAACTCTTTTGCCAGCTTGGTTGCCACACTGTATGACGGAAACAAGATAAAGGACAGCGACCTTGACAAACTGGAAAAGTGGCTCAAAGAAAAGAGGGATTGATATGCGGGATTTTCTGACTACCCTGCTTCAATGCTCTGTTTCTATGTCGCTGGTAACGCTTGTATATGCGGCAATATTGCCCCTTTTGTCAAAACGGTATGTCGCAAAATGGCGGTATATGGTTTGGCTGGTGATTGCGGCAGGCTGGATATTCCCCTTTCGCCCTCGGATTGACCTGTCGTTTCTCCCTGTGCAGGAAGTAAATATGCCTGTAACGCCTGTGCAGCTCAGCAGTACGCTCCTATCTCCCATAACAACCCCTGGGGATTCAGCAACAATCCCCTTATGGTTGGTGTTTGCGGTGATTTGGATTTTAGGAGTTGTAAGTGTCATAGTGTATCATGCTCTGCGGCATGGCCGCTTTATGAAGATGGTATGCCGATGGAGTGAGCCTGTAAGCGATTTGGAGAGCTTGAGGTTTTTGGATAGCTTAAAGTCGGAAATGGGAATTAAGGCACAGGTAGGGTTAAGCGTGTGTCAGAGCATTACAAGCCCCATGCTCGTTGGATTTTTCCGTCCTGCCATTTTACTGCCGCCCATCAAAATTGCAAGTGGTGAATTATCCCTAATTTTGAAACATGAGCTAATCCATTTCCAACGGCATGACCTTTGGTACAAGGCGCTGATTCTGGCGGCAACCGCGCTCCATTGGTTTAATCCGGTAGTTTACCTCATGGCAAAAGCAACGGCGGTACAATGTGAAATCTCCTGCGACGCGCTGGTTTTACGGGGTGCAGATTTTGAGCAACGCAAACAATACGGCGAAACAATTATCGGCGTTGTTAGAAGCGGAGCGGAATTCCGAACAGCATTATCAACTAATTTTTACGGAGGGAAAAAAGGTATGGAAAATCGCATTTCTTCAATTATGGATACAAAAAACAAGAAAATCAGCATTGGGATTTTGGTCGCTGCCATCATTGCCACACTTGGTACAGGCACTACGTTCGCCATCAATTTATCATCCTCAGAGCGAATCAAGCCAACTTATGCACCTATGTTTGAAGTCGCTGCGGGAGAGGATTTTCCAGAGAACCAGCTATCCGAGCCCATTTTTACAACAAGCAAGCTGTCATTAAATAATAGTGGGACGATTAAGGAACATGATATCCCCATTAACGGAACCATAATTTACAGTAAAGAAGGAGGCTTTCCGTGGACACTTGAAAAAGGTCAGACAGTGATGTTGGATTTAGCAATAGTGGATAGAGGATTTGATTTCGGTCAGGGAACAGAAATAGGTTATATTTTGAATGATGGAAAGACACTTCTTTTTTCAGAGCAAATCAAGAGCGGAGCAAAGGTGGAGTTTACCGCCCCTAAGGAGGGGGACTATTATTTCTATATTGAGGCCCGTTCGTCAGACCCTTTATTAGTAAATTCTTTTTCTGTTGATTAACAAATTGAAGCTTAAAAAGTATATAAGTGGATAAAGAATGACAAAGGAGGTAAAATGAGAGCGATTCTACAGTTGTATCTTCAAATGAAAATGCTACCATCGTAATCGATCTCAATAAAATCGGACGCTATCAAGTCGATGCAAATGGAAATATCGTTATTGAGCCTCAGTGGTCTCTTACCGAGCACACTATTTCTTCTGGTGGCACAATGACCTATTTCCCGGACGGAGTGTCTCTCAATAGAGGCCAAAAGGTCACATTTAAGGCGGATTTTGACATATCAATATCATGGGAATTGCGTTATAGCGGCGCCGGTTATAACTCTGTCGTAGCCACGGGTTCCGGAAAATCCATCAATAAATCGTTTAATATGCCTGCTGACGGAACTTATAAATTTCACCTCAAAAACAATTCATCCGAAACAGTGACAGTTAAGAGCGGTTCGATTACTTACTAATCCCATAGTAAGTAACGGTTCAACAGGTATTCAGTTTTGCTGACCCGAATAGAAAATAAGCCATTAATATAATTATCCGCTTATATTACTTCTATCCCGCAGAGCACTAAATGCTCTGCGGGATAATTTATGATTACCCGTTTCTTCTATAATCGCAACTGCATTTATTCGTAGGTTTAGAAAATATACTGCAAAAGAGGGCGGCCAAGTGTAGACATTATTTAGCCGCCCTCTCCGCATATTTTTAGTGGTTACATTTCCAATTCCATCTCAAGTTCTCCCTGCTGCTCCATATCCCGTAGACACTCATATCGCTCGACAAGCTGATTGCCCAAAATTTCTTTTGCGGACAGGCGATTGTCTTTTGTCAGCGGCACAAAACAAAGGTGCATATGGGGCGTGCGCTTCTCCATATGCACCGTCGCGGAAAATATATTGTGACGCCCGACTTCCCCGGACAAAAAATCAACCGCCCGCCGGAAGTATTCCTCTACTTCTCTTGGCGGGCGGTTTTTGAAAAATTCGGGGCTGGCTGTTATGATGGTGCCCACAAATTTCACGCTGTCCTTGCGGGTTTTCTCTTGCACTAATCGGTTGACTGCCAGAGTAACATATTTTTTGCGATACATCGTTATGACAGTCAATCCAAGTGTTTACAACCAATTCCGGGGTATAAGTTTTAGATCGGATTTGAATTAATAATTCTCGGCATAGAGCTCAAAATAATCCTGAGGATGCACGCATGCAGGACATATTTCAGGAGCGCTGTCGCCCTCATGCACATAGCCGCAATTGCCGCATTTCCAGTAGGTCTTTCCGTCTTTCTTAAAAACGGTTCCCTGCTCAACATTGGCAGCCAGCTTCAAAAAGCGTTTTTCATGCCATGTTTCTGCAGCTGCAATCATTTTAAAAGCATTGGCGATTTCTGCAAAGCCTTCTTCTGCGGCCACCTTCGCGAAGGCGGGATAGAGCTCGGACCATTCCTCATTTTCACCGCTGGCAGCAGCCTTCAAATTATCAAAGGTATTACTCTGGGCAACCGGATAGGAAGCCTGGATTTCAATGGAGGTGGGCAGTTCGCCGGTAAGGCCCTCCAGTAAGAATTTATAGAACCTTTTTCCATGTTCCTTTTCGTTATCTGCCGTTTCAATGAACAGATTTCTGATTTGCTTATAGCCTTCTTTATCTGCAACTGAGGCATAATATGTATAACGATTGCGCGCCTGGGATTCGCCTGCAAATGCCTTCAAAAGGTTTTCAGCTGTTTTTGTTCCTTTTAAACTTTTCATAAATGGACCTCCTTTTTTCATCTAATAATATTTTACCAAAAGTAGAGATCCTAAACAAGAAATATGCGGAACAGAAGTTTTTTCTCCATTATTTGTACCTGCCGGAGCGGCAGAGCGATGTTTTAGTGTGTAAGCGGAGCAGGATTGCGGAGCTGCCGAATAAATCCCGGACGGATTTTCTTGGGGGCGTACGAAACATCACTCATGGCGCTTAGTCATACGCCATGCCTAGAGCTTTTAATAGAGCAGGCTTTATGGTAGAATGAAACAGATTCTACTTAAGGAGGCCTATAATGCCGTACGATATTGCAATTGTAGGCGCTGGTCCGGCAGGCGCCACGCTTGCGCGCTTACTGGACAAGCAATATAAAATTTTGCTTTTAGACAGACGGGATTTATTAGATAGAAATGAGTCCAGAACAAAATGCTGCGGAGGGCTTCTTTCGCCCGGTGCCCAGCAGATGCTCGGAAGAATGGGGCTGGCTGTGCCTACCAAAATTCTGGTGGATCCTCAGCTGTTTTTGGTCAGGACCATAGATTTCGATAATTTCCAGGAACGATTTTACCAGCGCTTTTATTTTAATATGGACCGCCGGCTCTTTGATGAGTGGCTGGTATCGCTTATTCCCGATCATATTGACCTGGCCATGGGCTGCCGTTTTAATTCCTTAAGCGAAACCAATGGGGGCTATGAAATTGCTTTTATGTTTGAAAATAAAATCTACACTGAAAAAGTGAAGGTGATAGTCGGGGCCGACGGAGCCTGGTCCCATATCAGAAAGCAGCTCTTTGAGGACAAAGACCGCCTGAAAAAATATATAGCTATTCAGGAATGGTTTGAAACGGATGAGGTGATTCCTTATTATGGCGCCGTTTTCGACAGCCTGGTGACGGACTTTTATTCATGGACCATTTCAAAGAACGGACAGCTTCTCATCGGTTCCGCCCTTGAACCCAGCAAAAATGCACAGGAGAAGTTTGAGCTTCTGAAAAGCAATCTAAAGGAGTATGGCTTTCGTTTCGGAAAAAAGGTGAAGCGTGAGGGGGCCTATATCGTTAGGCCGCGCAGAGGCGATCTCTTAACTGGCAGCGACCGCGCCGCTTTAGTAGGGGAGGCAGGAGGCTTTATCAGCCCCAGCTCCGCCGAAGGGTTCAGCTATGCCTTTAAAAGTGCGTATGCTTTGGCCTTAAGCCTTAATGAGGGATTAGAGGGCTTTCAGAGCAGGTATAAAAAAAGAATCCGGGGTCTTGAGCGAAGTATTGCCTTAAAACAGCTGAAAAGCCCGGTCATGTACCATAAAACACTTCGGAAGCTCGCCATGAAAAGCGGCTTATTCAGCAGCAGGGTGCTTTTTGAATAGAGTGAAAATGTAATGAAGCAGAAGGATATTTTACAATATCATAAGAGATAATTGGGTTACACTGGTATCAAATAAGCATCATTACTGGTGGTGAAAAATGTGACAATAGACGGGATTCTCAATAGCGCTAGAGATGGAAGATTACTCAGTAAGCAGGAAGCAGTAGCTTTGCTGAATATTCAAAACAGCTCCAAGGATTTTTATCATCTTATATCGCTGGCAAATGAACTGACACGTTCTGAATTTAATGGAAAAGGCTTTATATTTGCGCAAATAGGTTTAAATGCAGAACCATGTTCGGTAAATTGTAAATTTTGTTCTATGGGCAGAGATCACTATGTTATGGATAGTATATGGAAAAAAGATATCAATTCAATACTGTCCGAGGCAAAAAATCTTATTCATAGCGGTATCCATGATTTATTTCTAATGACGACGGCAGACTATCCGGTAAGTGATTTCATGAATGTGGCCAAACGGGTAAAGGAAATTCTTCCGGACGATATAAGACTTGTAGCAAATATTGGAGATTTTGATTATGCTACCGCATTAAAATTAAAAGAAATCGGATGTACCGGCGCATATCATATTTGCCGCTTAAGAGAAGGAATTGATACAACCGCTATACCTGAAAAGAGAATCAGGACCCTTGACGCTATAACCAAGGCAGGCCTGGAATTATACTATTGTGTAGAACCCATAGGTCCGGAACATAGCTATGAAGAAATTGCAGACGAAATGTTAAGAGCGAGAGACTATCATGTAGGCGTGATGGCTGTTATGAGAAGAGTTCCTGTCAAGGGGACTCCTCTGTACGAAAATGGTCGGATTTCTTTTGTTGAGCTTTCCAAAATTGCAGCGGTCGCAAGAGTAGTCACACGGCCGCATCGGGCAATGAACGCCCATGAACCGGTTCAAATGAGTTTGATTTGCGGCGTGAACCAGTTATACGCAGAGGTAGGCGCTAATCCAAGGGATAATATTTCAAAGACTGAAAACAACCGTGGACTTGCGGTAGAAGATATAAAGCAGCTACTTGCAGATGCGGGATATGAAGTATCATTCTGATTTCGAAAAAGGCAGGTAACCGAGGACCGGCCTTTTTTACATAAACCTTTTACAGTTTAAATCTGGGGCCTTCCCGCCCTTCCATATTTTTCAGTTCTTTAATGACATAGAGGGGACGCCCCTTGGCTTCGTCATAGATGCGGCCGATATATTCGCCGATAATACCTAATATGAGCAATGTAATGCCGTTTAAGAACAGGCTGACGGCGATGAGGGAAGTCCATCCGGCCCCGGCAGAGCCTGGGAAGAAGAGCTTTTGGATCAGCACGGCAATGAGATAAATAAAGCTTAAAAGCGATATAATGGTACCCAGCCAGGTAGCTAGTTTCAAGGGCTTATAGGAAAAGGACATAATGCCGTCAGTGGCAAGCTTAAGCATTTTCTTTAAAGGGTATTTGGTTTCACCGGCAAAGCGCTCATTCCGTTCAAACTCGATGGCTGTTTGTTTAAAACCTACCCAGCTCATTAGTCCTCTTACATAACGGCTGCGTTCGGGCAGCTGCTTTAAGGCTTCGCAGACCTTTCGGTCAATAAGCCTGAAATCACCGGTATCTACAGGAATATTCACGTCGGTCATATGTGCCAGAATCCGATAGAAGGCCTTAGCGGTAAACTTTTTAAAAAAGGTTTCGCCCTGGCGGCTTTTTCTTTTTCCATAGACCACATCAAATCCTGAACGCCAGATTTTTACCATATCGGGAATCAGCTCGGGAGGATCCTGAAGGTCTCCGTCAATGATGACCATACATTCCCCGGAAGCATAGTCCATTCCGGCAGTAATGGCCACCTGATGCCCAAAATTGCGGGCAAAATCGATGAGCTTTACATGAGGGTCGCTGCCGCAAAGTTCGGAGATTATTTCACGGGTTTTATCCCGGCTCCCGTCATTTATAAAGATTATTTCATAGCCTTCTCCGAAGCCCTCCATAACATTGCTGAGCCGGCGGTAGGTCTCATGCAGAACCGCCTCTTCATTGTACATGGGAACAATAACAGAACAAACTATTTTTTCCATGATTATCTCCTTATCAATCTATCGGCTGCCTGTCTTCCCAGCCGTACTGCATAATTAAGCCCTCTGTCCTCGGGATAAATTTGGGGCATGGAAGCGAGAAAAAGCCCATCCAGAGGAGTTTCTATATCGGGAATATTTTCGCTGCAGCCTATTTTAACGACGGGCTGAGCATATCGTACACGGCTTACAGTGGCTTTCTTTATGTAATCTGCCTCAAAATCAGGGAAAATTCTCTTGAGGCCATCTGTAAACTTCTCTTCTATTTCGCTGTCCGATGCGGAAAACAGGGGATCGGACGCATCTAAATAGCGCGACAGATAAATAATATGGGAGCCGTAGCCCCTAAGACCTACCAGATTTGTATGTTCAATGACAAGAACGAAGGGGAAGCCTTCCTGTGCCACTGTAATCCAATAATAGGGTGAGAGGCTTTCTTTTAGCTCCAGGGCCAGACAGAGATTGGCTTTATACTTTATGGACCGTAAAGCCGCCCGATATTCCTGGGAGAGCCCGCTGCAGCTATTGGCAAGAATCTCGGGAGCTGCTGTAAAAAGCACCTTGTCAAAAAGCGATCTGCCTTTTTCGGAAGAGATTTCCCATCTGCCGTCCTGACTTTTTGCCATGGATTTTACGCTGTTTTCAAGAAGCAGATTACCGCCATTTTGCCTGATCTTTTCAATGAGCCGTTCTATAAGGAGGATAAAACCGCCGTCCAGATATCCCAGCTGTTCTTTGGCAATGTTCTTGCCCCGGGATGAACCCCGGAGTTTAAATTTGTTCCAGATCCAGGTTCCCGAAACCAAATCGCTGTCCATGTCAAATTTTGATTTCAAAAGCGGACTCCAGATTTTATCGTAGGCCTCCTGCCCGGAGCGGTTAATGATCCAGTCCTTTGCCCGGACCGACTCCAAGGGCCTGTAATCTTTTATAAACCCGGAGCGCAGAACCAACAGGCCGGTTCGGACCCTTGAGGAGAAACGCAGGGGTGTAAAACGCAGAAGATCAAAAGGGGAGGTAAAGGGAAAAAGGCTGTCCTCCAGGTAAATGGCGTTCTTGGGTTCATACCAGTTGAGTGCGTTATGGAGGGATAACTCGTCAATTAAGTCCAGCAGGTCGGAGTCACTGACAAACATATGGTGATAGAACCGGTCCAGATTTTCCGAGCCGGCCTTAAAAGCGGATGCCAGGCCGCCCGGTGTCTTGGATTCTTCATAGATGGTGATCTCGTGACCTTGCTGAGAGAGCTTGTAAGCCGCCGTAAGTCCTGTGAGTCCGGCCCCGATCACTGCGATTTTCAAAGTACCCACCCTTTCCCTACTTATAAATCACTTTTTTATAGAGTATAAAGTTCCAGGAGATAATGAAAAACATAATTAAAATTTTGGGCAGGTATAATACCTGCCACGAGCCCTCGCCGCAAGCCAGCACCAGAAGGTATCTTATCCCTGAAAACAGCAGAATATTTCCTACCACAAGATTCAATGCAAACAGGATGCCATAGAGAAAAATCTGGCGCTTAAAATTGGTTCTTGACCGGAAAGAAAAGAACTTGTTAAGCAGAAAATTGATCCAGAAAATAATGGTATATACAATAATGTTTACCGCCAGCTCAGAAATGGACATCATATTTCTCAGCACAATAAAAAGGGTGTATTCAATGGAGAAGGAAAAGACACCTACAAAAATATAACGGATAAACTGCCCGAAGGTCTCTCGGGTAAAATATTTATTAAAAATGGGTATTTTCTCAAGCAATACTGTAATTTTATTTATCAGTTGGTTCATAAGCTAATACAATCCTCCAATTTTACCATTCCCACCGCGGCAGTATGCGAAGAGCATTTAAATAGTTCCTGGGTACCTCCAGTCCTGACAGAACGGGGTAGTAAATTATAAACAAGAGCAGGTATAAAATCATAAACAGCCTGATAGACTTTCTGGTAATAAAATTTTTTGTTTCCAGGTATCTGAAAATAATACCCACCATCAGTATGAGGAACGGTACGCAGGAAAAATAATGATAGATGAAAGTGATTTTTCTCGGGGCGATAACCCAGGGCAGGTATTGGGATAAATATCCGATAATAGGGAACCACAGAAGCTTACTCCCGCCCTCAAGGGAATTTTGCCCTTTCAAAGCATTTCTGATCATAAGCCAGAAGATGGAAAAGAAAGCAATGAAGCCTGTCCAGAATAACAGGGGATGCCCGAAGCCGGCAATGGCCGCGCCGCGGCCCGCGGGCAGCAGCTCACCCTGAAAATAGAAAATAGGGCGGAGATCCAAAGGCCACTCGTACCATGGCGAGGCATAGGGATGGGCTTCCACAACGCCCTTATGATAGTTATACATGCTTTTAACAGAATCAAAAACGGCCTGGACGAGCGTTTTCTGACCTTCGTTATAGTGGATGGGGATGAAAGACAGAATATAGATGCCTATCGGGATGATAATAAAAAAGAGCACGCAGAATACGCCGGTTAGATAAAAATATTTTCCAAGCCATTTTCCGAAAGCTCTGGACTTATAATTTCCATCCTGCCGCTCTGCATAGATGCTTTTATTGAGCATGTTATTATAATGGCTGTATTCATATCCCCGGGACATAAAGAACAGAACGGCGAGGCCGAAAGCGCCGTATAGCGCGATCCATTTGGTGGCCGCTCCAAGCCCCAGGGCAATACCGCAGCAAAGGAGAGGCCGCAGGGACTTGAAAAAGCCTCTTTCATAGGCGTTGGAATCGTAATAATCCAGCATGAAATAGTACATCAGCATGATAAAAAACACAGTATAGCTGTCAATGGTGGCCAGTCGGGTCTGGGTGAAATGCATGAAATCAAACATCATGAGGAAGGCGCAGAAGAAAGCCCAGAAGGTATCCTTAAAAAAGCGCTTGGCCAGAATATACATCAGGGGTATAAGGGCGGCTCCGAATAAGGTGCCCATAATACGCCAGCCGAAAGGATTCATGCCGAAGGTCCTGATACCCGCGGCAATAATGGTTTTGCCCAGGGGCGGGTGGGTATTTTCATAAAGCACATCCCGCTTTTCGATTTGCTCCAGTGCGGTACGGGGAAAATAAATTTCGTCAAAATAGGTGCCGTTCAGCACGGTAGGGTGGTCGGGAACCTTGTCCTGTTCATCAAATAGTTTTTCCACACCGGAAGCAGCAGGGTTTTCTACGGTAAAATCCGTAATCTGGGTATCCCCGCTGAAAAAGCCCAGTTCCCTGTATTCGGCCCGAAAGAACTCATTTTTATCATCTTCCTTGTCGGTCCTTAAATAGGTGTTGGTAAACCGCAGCCTGCGGGTGGTTACCACATCAGAGGTGAAATGCCATTTAAAAATAGATTTCATATCAATATAGCTGAAGGGAACAAATTCTCCATCTGCCTCGGCTTCAATTTCCAGGCTGCCAAAGCAGCCCCAGGCATCCCCCAGCCCGCCAAAGAGCAAAATCTTATCCAGGGTGACCTCCCGGTCAAAGTCCACCGTAAAGCTCTCATTGAGTCTTTCGGGCTTCCAGCCTGTTTGGGGCGCGGTAAAGGAGCCCAGGCGGAAAAGGGCAATCACCAGATAAACAGCCGTCATGACAGCCATTATTTTGATGTCGGTTTTATTGATTCTTTTATCCATTTTTATCTCCTTGTACTTTATGGCAAATAAATGCCTTGTATCCCTGACAGACGGCCAGCACATAGGTAAAAAGCGTCAGCCCCGCGAAGAACAACGCAATTCCATCCCAACGGTCAAGCCAATAACGTTCCTCAAAAGAGATTATATACAAATAAAGCTGATTGCAAAACACACAAATGCTTAAAAGTACAGCGGTGAATAAATGACGCCTGTCATAAACACAGGCAGCCGCGGCAAAAATGACAGCGGCAAGCAGATAGCGTTCGTGCATTCTTGTCATAAAGAAAAAAGCATTGAACAGCACGAGAAAAGAAAAATATGTAATGGCATAGACCGTGGCTTTCCCTTTTATCAGGCATATAAACGCATAGGCAAGCCCTATGGCAAGGAGGATATAGCCCCATTCAGAATAGGTCAGTCCCATAAAGGGCAGAGTATCCTCCTGGATTTGTCCGCCCAGCAGTGTCCACAGATTAAAGCCGTTGGCCGTGGCAAAGGGATAATCCCCAATACTTTTGGAATAGAGGTCAAAAAGCCAGTAAAACGGATCCATAAAGCCGGGAATCCGATCCAATTTGCCGGTAGGCGAATAGAAGGGCATGACAATGGTCAGGTAAAGGAAAATACCTGATATTAAGCCTGTTCCAAGCCTTTTGAAGAAATGTGCATCCCATTTGAAGTCCCTGAAATAAAGGTACAGCACCACAGGCAGTAAAAGTCCGCTCTGCGGCTTGGTAAGCACAGCGATGAGAAAGAGCAGTGCGGCCGGATTATATTTTTCAGATTGAAAAAGGTATAGAACACCCAAGAGCATGGTGGCCGGTATGGAATCAAATTGCCCCCATATGGAGGAGTTCATAAAAACACCGGGGTTCATGACATAGAAAAGGGCCATATAAAGTCCCTGTTTTGGGCGATTGAATTTTTCCGCAATTTTAAACAGAAGAAAACCGCCTAAAAATTCAAAACCAACGGCCCAGAGCTTGATCGCATAGGCCTGAAAACTGGCGGATAAAGAAAAAAGCTTGCATATCCCGCCGGTAAGCCAAAGAAAATACATATAAAAAGGAGCGTAGACAATGTGAAAGTCTCCATACAGCCCGGCGGGCCCATTTTGGGCTAAATACCTGCTCCAGGCCACATAGCCTCCCATATCGATACGATAAGGCGTCATCATGGAGATCATTAAACGAAAAATAAATGCATAGGCCAATAAGATGTAAAATTTTTTATGATAAACGGAATTATCATTTTTTAAAGTCGTTTCAGACATTATTCCCTCCGTACTTTATTGTGAATACAACAAGGTTCCCAGGTCCCACCAGCAATCTTTGATTGCGTTGATGGGTGGGGTTCTTATTCCGGCGCCTTCGGGCATATCCATTGTAAAACAAAAAAACTCAAAAAAAAAGCACCAGAGGCAGGATTTACTTATAAAATAATTGCGTCCTTTGGTGGTGCTTTCGAACTAAACTGAAACCAATATTTTATATATATAAAAGGAGGAATAAATAACTTACTATTATTATACCATCTATCGGACGGAATAATGTTACTTTTAGATTATAAAAATATTAACAAAAGATGAACAAAAGATGAAAAACCTTGATGGCACGCGTGCCGTGATGTATCTCTATTATTGCATGAACATCCTTTGACTGATATAGACTTCGTTTTCTATTTCATTACTTAAAGATTTCGCATCTTGAAGGATATATGGGTTTGGAATTATAACAAAAAATATCGTTTTATTGATATCTTCTTTATTCGCATCTACTATTACCGGAAAAACTGCCTGCTCATGGGGGTTTAATGAAACCAATATTCTATTTTGATTATTAATTTTTATCTGTTCATAATTCTTTAATGCAATAATCATATAATCGCCTTTATTATTATATTTATTGGAAACAAGAATATTGAATTTAATCTGGTTTGAAGAATCACGATTTACATAGTAGGGTATAGTCACACCACTTTTCTTTATTTCACCTGGTGTAACAACAAAATCAAAATCAAATTCATCTATTAAATATTTTTCCATATCCAGATATTCAGATTCATCGTTTTTAATAATGGAATTACTGCCTGTGTTAATGTTATGCCTCTTACAGTCAATACCAGTTATTTGTATACGTTCAGCCAATTTTATTTTGTTTGGGTCGCGAACTATTAGAAACAACCCCAAATGTAAACCGTTATCATCTATTTTATGAAATTTAAAATTATGATTTTGGTTATTTTTTATATAATGTAAAGAGCTAGTCTTTCCATCTATTTCAATATCTGTAACTATGCCGTCAATTATATTAATAAAAGCATATTCTTTATTTGAGGCTATAATATTTTTAAAAAAGTCATCATAATGTTCCTTAAAACTAAATATATATTGCTGATCAGCATTTAATACTCTGCTTGAAGTATCTCCATTTTCTGTATATACACTAAAAGTTCGCATAGTTGATATACCCGCTTTTGGCCTTAAAAAAAATATGTATACAGCAGATACCAAAATAAGAGCTAATAATGAAATTGTAACAATAGTCTTTTTTTTCATCTATTGGCTCCCTCCTGTACTTTTTTCATTTTTTTCACCCCTTATAAATTTTTCCGCCATAATTACTAGGCGTCTTACCATATCATATGTATATGGTATAATTTATAATTATTTACATATTCATCATCAATCACCACCAATCCTTATTTTTTATAATAATATATCATATTGTAAATGTCAACCTTTAAATGTAATATTTTTCTTAAATATATATTATTTAGAACTCGGGCCTAAAGCAGTGCCGAGATTGATTTTTTGCCTGTTTTGGTTTATTATAAGCAGAGATTGATTTGATTTAAAAACAATTATTTTTTGTTTTTTTACAGGAGCGTTAAGATGGTATTATATGAGAGCACAAGGAGCGGCAAAGAGGGAATCGTCTCCGCTGAGGCTATAAAGAAGGGCATTTCGCCCAATGGCGGACTTTACGTACCGCAGCAGCTTGAAAATATTTCACTGAAGGAAATAACGGAACTTGCCGACAAGCCCTATACACAGAGGGCTGTTTCAATATTAAAGAGATTTTTAGATGATTTTACCGATGAGGAATTAGCCGAATGCGTTGAACAGGCCTATGGGGGCAATAAGTTCTCAAGCCCGGATATTGCCCCGGTAAAAGTCCTGAACGAAAGTCTGCATATACTGGAGCTTTGGCATGGACCTACCTGTGCCTTTAAGGATATGGCTCTTCAGATCCTTCCGCATTTTCTTACCAAATCCATGAAAAAAACCGGAGAAAAATGCGATATCGTGATTCTTGTGGCTACCTCAGGGGATACCGGAAAAGCGGCTCTGGAAGGCTTTGCTGATGTTCCCGGCACTCATATTATAGTTTTTTATCCCGAAAATGGTGTCAGCAATGTTCAAAAATACCAGATGATCACGCAAACCGGAAATAATGTAAAAGTGGTAGGGGTCAACGGGAACTTCGATGATACACAGACCGCTGTTAAGAAAATCTTTACCGACAGCGATCTGAATAAAAAAATGATAGAGCAGGGGCTTAAGTTTTCCTCAGCCAATTCAATTAACTGGGGACGGCTGGTTCCGCAGATCGTATATTATTTCTCAGCCTATGCGGATATGCTCAGGGATAAACGTATTCAGCCGGGGGACAAAATCAATTTTGTGGTTCCTACCGGTAATTTTGGAAATATTCTGGCCGGTTTTTACGCAAAGCGTATGGGACTTCCTGTTAACAAACTGATTTGCGCGTCCAATGATAACAATGTATTGACTGATTTTATCCGTACCGGCTGCTATGACAAGCGGCGAAAATTTGTCAAAACGGTTTCGCCGTCCATGGATATTCTGATATCCAGCAATCTGGAAAGACTGCTATATGAGCTTACCGACCATGATGATAAGAAGGTTTCAGACTGGATGAAGCAGTTGGAAGAGAAGGGCTATTATGATGTGGGCCCAAAGCTTTTAGAGAAAATCCGGCAGCATTTTTGGGCTGGTTGGTCCAATCAGGATGAAACGCTGAACACTATCGAAAGTGTCTATAGGGAATATAATTATTTATCCGATACCCATACCGCCGTGGGGATTGATGTTTATGACAAATATGTGATCACCACCGGCGATTTAATTCCTACCGTGGTGGTTTCTACGGCCAGCCCGTTTAAATTCAATGAAAGTGTATGCAATGCATTGTTTGGGAAAAATGATACAGAAGGTAAATCTGAATTTGAGCTTTTAGAACTGCTCTCCCAAAAGAGCAAATGGCCTGTTCCGGCCGGGTTATTAGGACTTGACAAAAAGGAGATCCTGCATAAAACCGTGTGTGAAAAGCACGAGATCAAAGACGTAGTCTCCCGGACCCTGGCGGATTTCCTGCCGGCTAAGCCATAGACAGGAGTGATGAAAGTGCCCAGTGTTAAACTGTCTAAAATTGTAAAAGACTTTTCCCTGGATAAGCTCTACTATTTATATGAGCACGATCAGGTTGAAATATGTACGACGGATATCAACCGTCCCGGTCTGCAGCTTGCCGGCTTTTTTGAATATTTTGGCAATGACCGCATGCAGGTTATCGGCAAGGTTGAGATGACCTATTTGGGGGAACTGGATTCGGCCCAAAGATACAAGAGCCTGTTTGAGCTTTTTTCAACAGGGATTCCCTGTATTGTTCTGGCCAGGGGCATGGAGCCTTTTCCGGAAATGCTCCAGGTGGCAAAAGAATGCAATGTCCCTCTTCTCAGAACCGATGATGTAACCTCCCGATTCAGCAGCAGCCTGATTGCCTACCTGAATGTCGAGCTGGCGCCCATGGAAACCATGCATGGGGAGTTGGTTGAAGTTTATGGCGAAGGTGTCCTCATTTTGGGGGAAAGCGGCGTAGGAAAAAGTGAAGCCGCCCTGGAGCTGATCAAGCGCGGCCACCGCCTTGTAGCCGATGATTTGGTTGAAGTCCGCCGGGTATCCAGCAAGACCCTGGTTGGCACCGCCCCGGATATTATCCGGCATTTTATTGAAATACGCGGTATAGGCATTTTGGATGTCAAATATTTATATGGTGTCGGATCAGTGAAAATGACCGAGAGCATCAATCTGGTCATCAATATGGAGCTTTGGGATCCGCAGAAGCAATATGAGCGGCTGGGAGCCGAAGAGCTCACCACAGAGATTTTAGACATTAAGGTTCCATCCCTTACTATCCCGGTAAGACCCGGGCGAAATCTGGCCATTATCATTGAGGTGGCTGCTATGAATAACAGACAAAAGAATATGGGGTATAATGCGGCACAGGCGTTTACTCAAAAGATCTCCGAGAATCTTCAGAAAAAATCGGAGCTGTTCTAGTACGGACTTGATGAAATATATTTTCCGGTCCGTCATAATAATAATTTGTATCAGGTAATCAAGGAGTGAACGTTTTGCAAAAAGCGGAACTATACAGCAGCCTGAAGGCTATATGCGGTGAGGAAAGCCTTTTGACGGGAGTCCCCATGAAAGAGTTTACCTCCATGAAAGTGGGTGGAAAGGCAGATTATCTCGCCGAACCCGATTCTTTTGACAGGGTTCGCCAATGTATTGAATTCCTCCATTCCAACAGTATCCCGTTTTTGGTGATGGGAAACGGTTCTAATCTCATCTTTTCCGACGAAGGATACAGCGGCGTCGTTGTAAAGATCGGAAACAAGCTTTCTAAAATTGGTGTAATGGGTAATTTTATGGAGGCGCAGGCAGGTGCGTCTGTTTCGGCTTTAGCCCACAAGGCTATGGAAAACTCCTTGTCGGGCCTGGAATTTGCCTCGGGAATACCGGGCAGCGTCGGCGGCGCAGCGTATATGAATGCGGGTGCGTATGACGGAGAGATGAAGCAGGTTATTGTGAAAACGCTCAATGTGGATAAGAGCGGTAAATATATTAGTTTTCAGGGTGAAGAGCACCGGTTTTCCTACAGGCGCAGCCGGATTCAGGATGAAGACCTGATCTGTCTGCAGGTGGTTTTTCAGCTGCAGAGCGGGGATCAGAAAGCTATTCGGGATAAAATGAATGAGCTCAATGCTCGCCGCCGCGATAAGCAGCCCCTTACCATGCCCAGCGCGGGAAGCGTTTTTAAGCGTCCTACCGGCCAGTTTGCGGGCAAGCTCATAGACAATTGCGGTTTACGGGGCTTTTCCATTGGCGGGGCCCAGGTTTCAGAAAAGCACTGTGGTTTTATTGTCAATACAGGAACCGCTACAGCAGCGGATATCGTCAAGCTGATCCGGCATATTCAGAAGGTGGTTTATGAGAAAACCGGAACCGTTCTGGAGCCGGAAGTGAAAATTATCGGAGGGAACCAAGAATGCAATTTCTGATTATCACAGGTATGTCCGGCGCCGGAAAGAGCCTGTGTGTAAAATACTTTGAGGACATCGGGTATTTCTGCGTAGATAATCTGCCTCCCTCATTGATCCCTAAATTTGCAGAGGTGATTCTGCAGGGGAAGCCGAATATAGAGAAGATTGCCCTGATCGTTGACATACGCGGCGGAGCCATGTTTCTTGATCTGATGCCCGCGCTGGATACCCTAAGCGGCATGGGAATCAAGTATAAAATATTATTTCTCGATGCCGCCGACAAAGTTTTGATCAAGCGCTTCAAAGAGACCAGGCGTATGCATCTGCTCTCCCAGGATGGAAGAGTTGCAGACGGCATCTCTGAAGAAAGACGCATTCTGCAGCCGGTCAAGGAGAAAGCGAACTATATCATCGACACTTCAAACCTCATTCCCAGGCAGCTAAAAGAAGAGATCGTCAATCTTTTTCTGGAGGGCAAGACCTTTAAGGGCTTAATTGTCAGTATTGTGTCCTTTGGCTTTAAATACGGGATCCCTATGGATTGCGATTTGGTCTTTGACGTCCGATTTATACCCAACCCGTACTACATCCCGAATCTTAAACCAAAAACAGGGCTGGACGCCGAAGTGGCCGATTATGTGATGAGCTTCTCGGAAAGCAAAACCTTTTTAAACAAGCTTGTAGATATGGTGGATTTCCTTCTGCCGCTCTATGTAAAAGAAGGGAAAAGCCATCTTGTGATAGGAATCGGCTGTACAGGGGGAAAGCACCGCTCTGTCACCATAGCCACTGAGCTCTTTGGCAAGCTGAAAGAGCTGGAGATCAGCGCAGTCGCTGAGCACAGGGATATAGAGCGGGATGATAAAGGAGCTTCGTCATGAGATCACTAAAGTGGTTTCTGATCGGTTTTTACTTTAAAAACTGGCTGGTTAGCGGTATTTTCGGAGCGCTGCTTTTGGGCTGCTCCCTGTATGTGCTTTTGAAGGATGTGCAAATCGGACCTTTTCAGGTGTTCGCTTCGGTTGTCCTTGCTGTCTTAGGAATATATTTCTCCATCATTTGCCTGAAAAAAATTTTTATGAAGTTCGTCAATGTATATTCAAACGGCATTCTAAAAAAGCCGGCCAATGTGAGCGAAGTGGGGGATATTCTCTACAGAAGAAAAATGCTGTCCTCAGGTCCCCGGATCGTTGCCATTGGCGGCGGTACGGGTATATCCACCATGCTTCGGGGACTTAAATCCTATACCAGCAATATAACCGCTGTTATCACGGTAGCCGATGACGGCGGCGGCTCGGGCGTTCTGCGGAGCGACCTGGGAATGCTGGCTCCCGGGGATATACGCAATTGCATACTGGCGCTTGCAGAAACGGAGCCTGCTATGGATAAGCTTTTGAAATACAGGTTTACCGAGGGGTCATTAAAGGGCCAGTGCTTTGGCAACCTTTTCCTTGCTGCCATGAACGGTATATCCGACAGCTTTGAGCAGGCTGTAAAGCATATGGGGGAAGTGCTGGCTGTTACAGGAAGAGTCTGCCCCGTGACCGAGGAAAATATTTTTCTCTTGGCTGAACTGGAGGACGGCACCGTGATCCGGGGAGAATCGAAGATCGGGAATCATCATATCACCCATCCGGGAAGAATAAAGCGCGTTATGCTGAACAAAGAAAATGTATTGCCTGTTCAGCAGGCTATAGACGCCATTCGTGGGGCCGATATCATTGTTCTTGGCCCCGGCAGCCTTTATACAAGTATCATCCCAAACCTGCTGGTGCAAGGTATTTCCCAGGCTATATCAGAATCGAGGGCAATGCGGATCTATGTTTCGAATGTCATGACCCAGCCGGGGGAAACGGAAGGGTATACCGTCGGGGACCATATAACCGCTATATATAATCATGCCGGGCGTCCCATAATAGACATATGCCTTGTCAACAATGGCAGGATTAAGCCGGCTATATTAAAAAAATATCAGGACGATGGGGCAGGCCAGGTGATGATTGATCTTTCAAAAATCAAAAAAATGGGCATACGGCTTGTTGAAAAAGATCTGGCAAAAATAAAAAACGATCTGGTGCGCCATGATTCGGATAAACTGGCACAGGCCATTATGGACATATATAAACGGCGGTAAAAGAATTGTAAAGGTGGGGTACTATTGTCCTTCTCATTAGATGTTAAAAGTGAATTAACCCGTATAGAGGAACCTGATATCCACCTGAAAGTCCATGAACTGTCCGGTTTTATCAGAACAGGCCTTACCCTGCGAAATTATCAGGGGACAAAAAGGATCCTTTTTGTCACGGAAAATGCGACTCTGATCCGTCATCTGTTCTCCCTGGTAAAGGAGATCTATCACGACACCCCTGAAGTGACCATGTTAAAGACGCGTCGTTTTAGAAATCATGCCATTTATCGGCTGGAATTTACCCGGCTTATGCAAAAAGGCGGCGCCGGGTTGGTAAAAAAGATGGGGATATCCCTTTCAGAGGATGGGGAGAAGCTCATTTATGAGCCCTATGCCATCAAAAGCCGAAACGGCAAAAGAGCCTATTTACGGGGCGGATTTCTGGCCACCGGATCCATTTCCGATCCTGAAAGCTCCTATCATCTTGAGATCACATTCCCCAACCGGCTGCTGGCCGAGGAATACATCAGCCATCTCAAAACATTTGGCATTAGCCCCCGGCTCATTATAAGAAAAAGCCACTATCTTGCCTATTTGAAGGAGGGCCAGGAAATCGTTGATTTCCTCAACATCATCGGCGCTCATGGGGCGTTGATGCAGCTTGAAAATATCCGTATTTTAAAGGATATGAGAAATCAGGTCAACCGAATCGTGAACTGTGAGACCGCAAATCTGGGGAAAACCGTTAACGCCTCCTGCCGGCAAGTGGAAAATATTTATTTTATCAAGGAGCATATGGGCCTTGAAAGCCTGCCCAGGGGCCTTTTTGAGATTGCGCGGCTGCGCCTGGAGAATCCCGACGTAAGCCTTCTGGAATTGGGGAAAATGCTTAGTCCGCCCCTGTCAAAATCAGGGGTCAACCACCGTTTGAGAAAAATCGATAAAATTGCGGAGGATTACATGGCCAGAACGGACGAATGGAAAAGATCAGAACCCCTGGATTAATATTTGAACATAACCGGAGAAGGATCATTGCTTTTACAGCGCGGTCCTTTTTTATTTTCAGGAAATAAATATTTATGCTGTTAAAATAAAGGAGAGATCAGGGAAATAGCGAAATCATTAATACATATGGAAATGGGGGGTGAAATAGGTGGACGTAAAATTCAAAAAAGAGGGAAATACGCTTATTGTTCTGATCGAGGGCGAAATTGATCATCATACGGCAACGGATGCAAGGGAGCGGATAGATAGCAAATTCCTGATGGAGCCTGTAAAAAATATGATCATAGATCTGTCAAAGGTAACCTTTATGGACAGCGCGGGCATCGGCTTGATTCTGGGCAGAATGAGCAGGGTGTCCAGCGTTGGGGGGAAGATGTGCATCAGGAAGCCAAGGCCGGAAATCAGGAGAATATTGAAAATATCTAAAATTGAGTCTATTGTGGAATTGGAAGCTTAATTTTGGAAGGCTTAAGCCTTAAGTATTGTGAGGTTATGTATGATGCAGCCAATAAACAAAATGAAAACTGAATTTTTAAGTAAATCCTCCAATGAAGCCTTTGCCCGGGTTGTAGCCGCTTGTTTTGCCGCTCAGGCCGATCCGTCGGTGGAAGTTCTGGCTGATATCCGGACGGCTGTTTCGGAGGCTGTTACCAATGCGATTGTTCATGGCTATGAAGAAAAAGAAGGAATTATTTCCATGGAATGCATACTTTATACCGATCATGTAGAAATTATTATTCAGGATCATGGTAAAGGCATTGACGATGTTCAGCTTGCCAGAACCCCACTTTATACGTCAAGACCCGAACTGGAGCGTTCAGGCATGGGATTTACGGTGATGGAGACTTTTATGGACAGCCTGGAAGTGGAGTCGGCCCCTGGAAAAGGCACAAAAGTTCGTATGACAAAGCAGTTAGAATATAGGTAGGCAAAAAGTATGAACAACTTTAGCGAGGAGTCCATGTTAGATTTAATCGCCAGGGCTCAAAATGGTGATGTTGAAGCACGAAATACAATTATCGACAACAACACCGGCCTGGTCTGGAGCGTGGTCAGAAGGTTTCGAAACAGAAATGTTGAAACCGAGGACCTGTATCAGATCGGATGCATAGGTCTCATTAAGGCGGTCGATAAATTTGATGCGTCATTTAATGTGCGTTTCTCAACTTATGCCGTGCCTATGATCCTGGGCGAGATCCGGCGGTATTTCAGAGATGACGGAGCAATCAAGGTGAGCCGGAGTCTAAAGGAGCTTTCTCTGAAAGCAAGAGACGCAAGCGAGAAGCTGGAGCAAAGCTTTGGAAGGCCCCCGACCATTAATGAACTGGCTGAATTCCTTGGGGAAGAGCCGGAAAATATAGTGCATGCCCTGGATGCCTCCCGGGCGCCCGAATCCCTATTCCGGGAGTTTGAGGATGATGACGGCTCTGAAAACAGGCTTATTGACCGCATTATATTAGAAGATGGGAACAATGAAAGCGATACCGTTGAACGGATCTCTCTTTACAGTGCACTAAAGCAGCTTACGCCCCGTGAAAAGAGGCTCATATGGCTGCGGTACTATTCCGGGCAGACCCAGCAGAGCGTTGCGAAAAAGCTGGGGATTTCACAGGTCCAGGTCTCCCGGCTGGAAAAAAAGATTCTGGATCTTTTAAAAGGTAAACTGCAGGGCTAGGGAAGCGGAAAATTGCTTTGAGGATTTATTTCCGCAACCTTTGCCCCTTGTATGAACTTGGACGTTATTTAATTCTTCTGGCTTCCAGATAGAAACGCTTTTCGGAGGCCTCGCCCATAGAAAATGTCTTTCTCGGCAGAGCTCCGTCTAAGATTACTGTACGGAAAAGCTCATTCTTATCCATGGTTGACAGGAAAAAGCCAATATTTCCGGGCCGTTTACCAAGCTTCTCTGTGACCTCCCGGCCATGGACATAATCGATTCCGGCCTGCGGGACGGCTTTCAAATAATGGTCAAGGAAGTTTTGAAGGGTAGCGACATCCAGATTGTATTTGGGGCATTCAACCGCGAGACGCCCTTTGCCGCCGGCCGTTACAAATTCTATAGCATGACCTTGAACGGGAGGCAGTTCGTCTTCCGGGATCACACGGGCTTTACAGCCTCTTTCATTATAATAGCGGCAGAAAGAATCCATAAGGTGATCCTTATCCACATTGAATAAAACGCGATGGATGGGCTCAAAAACAAGACCGCTGTCATGAACGTTGACCACTTCCACCAGTGCAAATCTTGCGGGATGGTCTATTTGCTCAACGGGGCTCAGCTCTTTTTTCAGCTTCTCCCAGCAGGCTTTCGCGGTGGCCAGCGAGTGATTTCCGTCGCCTGCGGCAAACAAAAGAACATCTTTATCATCGCTTACGCCGTACCGGGTTTTAAAAGCACAGGGGTCTGCAAGCCTGGCTAAGGCGTCGGTGATTTTTGAAATATCACTTTCATCGGAGATTTTCCAGCCCTTAATACTGCCGCTCTGCTTCATAAGGGGAAAGGAATATACCTGTTCTAAGGTATTTGACTTTTGAACCATAGGTTCAATGACTGTTTTTTCCCTGTCATCAATAAGAAGCATGATATGCGGAAGCTCCAGCATCGCATTTTCACGGATTTTGATTCTTGGCGGAAGGCGGTCGACAATGGTTCCTTCGGTGGCACGTATCAGGCTTTGAGAGCCTTTGCCATAGTCGTAGCGCTCCAGATCCACCGCCAGCATGAGGCCGTGTCTGGTACCATGATTTTGGAAGGTCCTTTCCGTTAAAATAAATGAATCCCTTATCTCATCGAAAATTCCGTCCTGCAGATATTTTTCCATTTGCTCATTAATGGCCGTAATTCGTGCTGATTTTTGTTCCTTATTTTCAAGTTCAAGGTATGCTTCAGGGAAGATTAACCGTAGTGTCGAAGGCCTTTCTCCGACGAATTTATCTGCGTCTTCCCAATATTCGGGTTCGGAAGTGTACTGATCGCATGCCACAACAGCCCAGCGCTGCATGTCTGCACCTTTTTTAGGCAGCAGCACCGAATCTATATTGACTGCCAGTTGATCGCACAGAATTTTTTTTAAAGCGGCTCCTAACATAATTTTTCCCCCATTTATACGGACTTTTGTTCATTGTAGAGCATCATGAAATAACTGTCAAATAATTAGGTGCATTCTTATTGTAAATTCTTGAAATACTATTAGTAAAATCAACTGTACAGGAGGTAATTTTTATGAAAATGGGCTTCGGAGGCGGTGTTTTTATAGGCGCCCTACTAGGTACAACGCTTTCCATAATGGCAAATGAAAATTTTAGAATGGACCGTTCGTGGAAGGCAATGAACAGAGCGGGAAAAAATATAGGGAGAAAGGCCGGAAGGGCATTTGCTTCAATAAAACATATGATGTAATGCTGATCACAAAAAAGGGGACGAAGTAAATTCGTCCCTTTGCTTATTGTGAATACAACAAGGTTCCCGGGATCCCACCAGCAATCTTTGATTGCGTTGATGGGTGGGGTCCTTATATGTTAAATTTTAAAATGAGTTGCACGGGCTAATATTTTCTGAAAAGACCAATAACCTTGCCCAGAATACTGAGCTCCTTTACAATGATGGGCTCATAGTCCGGATTCTCGGGCTGAAGACGGTAAGAGCCCTTTTCCTTATAAAAGGTTTTTACTGTGGCTTCATCGTCAATCAAAGCCACAACCATATCTCCGTTATTTGCCGTACTCTGCTGTTTCACAATGATATAATCTCCGTCTAAAATCCCGGCATTGACCATGCTGTCGCCTTTTACCTTCAGCATAAAGGTAGTAGAATTCTCCAGGTACCGGACGGGAACTGGAAAAGTCTCCTCAACGTTTTCGACTGCTAATATTGGGGCTCCGGCAGTTATTTTTCCTACGACGGGGATATTGTCAATTTCCTGATCGGAAATGAAGCCATCAAGGTTTTTTCCCGATTCATCTATAATTTTAAGAGCCCTGGGCTTAGTGGCATCCTTGGCAATCAGCCCATCCTCCTCCAGCCTTTTAATGTAGGCATGCACGGTAGAAGTAGATTTGAACCCTACTGCCTGACATATTTCCCGCACTGAGGGGGGATATCCTTTTTCTGCATTATGCCTGTTGACAAAATCAATGATTTTTTGCTGCTTATCAAGATTACGACGCCTCATGAACCTACCTCCGGTATGGATTTTCACTCCGTTCGTGAGCTTAGAAATTAATTCCAAACATTCCTTATGTACATTATACCGCAACCAAAAAAAAAGTCAAACAAGTGTTCGATATTACTTGACAAAAGAACATTTGTTCGATAATATATTAAAAGAACAAATGTTCCGGGAGGGATTCTGCATGAAGCGGAAATATATTTTGAAAAACAAAAGACGTTTTTCTGTTTTTATTATTTTTCTAGTGCTGCTTATCGTTTCAACCGGGTACATTGTCAATGCCGGCACTGTTCAGACAAAAACCAGTTATGATGTCGTTCGTATAGAAAAGGGAGATACCCTTTGGGAAATAGCCTCCCTATATGCCGAAAATTCCGACCCGAGGGCTTATATCTATGAAATTAAAAAATTGAATAAGCTTGACGGAGATCTTATTTTTGAGGGTCAGGAGCTTTATCTGCCATGAATATATTGTTTCCTGACTGTTTCACTTGGAATACTTGTGGTAAAATCAAAGCATAAGAATTGCTATGAGGTGAGTGTATGCTTGTAAAGCAGGTATCGGTATTTCTGCAGAATAAATCAGGAAGACTTGCAGAGGTATCACGTATTTTAGGGCAAAAAGAGATCGATATCAGAGCATTATCTATTGCTGACACAGCGGAATATGGCATCCTTCGATTAATTGTCAACAAGCCTGAGGAAGCGGTTGATGCTTTGACGGAGCATGGCTTTTCAGTGCGTACCACCGATGTTATTGCTATCGCTATAAGCGACCAGCCCGGAGGACTTTCCCGGCCGCTGGAGATTCTGGAACGGAATCAAATCGGCATCGAATATACTTATGCATTTTTGGGACATAAAAGTGCGGGTAAAGCCATTGTCATTCTGAGGGTGGAGGAGACAAAAAAGGCCATAGAGATTTTAGTGCAGGAAGGTATTGAGATCATGCCGTCAAAAGAAATCTATCAATTATAGAAATTTGATAAAAAGATGCTTTAAAAGCACCTTTTTATATACCGGGAAAAAGAACTTTCCCAGTATATAAAAACGAGGATTGCAGGGGACGTCCTTGCCGTTAAGAGTACTGTTTATGAGATGTTCCGTAAAGTAAGCCCCTTATTTTTATCAAGTGCCCACTGAATAGACCATTCATTCTCAAACAGAAGAACAAAGTTCTCATGGTAATCCTGAACCAGCATGGTGGTGGAGGTCACATTCAAATCCCTTGGATTTCCTTTTATTTCGCTTATCCAGCGAGCATGCCGATAATTGAGGTAGGTCAATTTAAGATCGACATTATATTCATTTTTCAGGCGGTACTCCAACACTTCAAACTGAAGAACGCCCACGGCCCCGACAATAAATTCCTCCACGCCTATATCGGGCTGCTTATAAATTTGGATGGCGCCTTCCTCAGCCAGCTGTTCAATCCCTTTTAAAAACTGCTTTCTCTTCATGGTATCCTTGGTGGCAACCCTGGCGAAATTTTCTGCGGAGAAAGAAGGGATCCCGCTAAAGGACAAGCGTTCTACAGAGCTTAAGGCATCACTGATCCGAAAAATACCCGGATCAAAAAGGCCGATAATGTCCCCGGGATATGCTTTTTCAACAATTTCCCTATCCTGCGCCATAAACTGCTGGGGCTGTGAAAGGCGTATGGGCTTTCCGGAATTGGAATGAATCACTTGCATATTGCGTTCAAAAACACCGGAGCATATACGAAGAAAGGCAATTCTGTCACGATGGTTCGGGTTCATATTGGCCTGGATTTTAAATATGAATCCTGTGAAATCTTCATTTTCAGGTTCAATTTTCTTTTCTCCGAAAGTCTGCTCACCGGGGCAGGGAGACATCTTTAAGAACTCTTCAAGAAAAGGTTCGACACCAAAATTGGTCATGGCGCTTCCAAAGAAAATAGGGGTCAGCTCACCCTTTAGAACCTTTCTTAAATCAAACTCGTCTCCGGCCATATCCAATAATTCGATTTCTTCAACAAGTCTCGAATAATAGGGTTCCCCCAAAAGATCTTTGAAAACAGGATCTTCAACACTTGCTTTATTGGAGTGAATGGCAGCCTGACCGTGGGTATTGTCATTGGTAAACAGCTCAATTTGCTTTAAATGTCGGTTATAGACTCCTTTAAAATCCCCGTCAATGCCGATGGGCCAGTTCATGGGATAGGAACGGATACCCAGCACGTCCTCAATTTCCTGCATCAGGGAAATCGGGTCTTTGCTGGCGCGATCCATTTTATTGATAAAGGTAAAGATGGGAATGCCCCGCATCTTACATATCTGAAAAAGCTTTATGGTCTGAGCCTCGACACCCTTTGCGCCGTCTATGAGCATGACGGCGCTATCGGCAGCGACAAGGGTGCGGTAGGTGTCTTCACTGAAGTCCTGATGGCCCGGTGTATCCAATATATTGATGCAATAACCCTCATAGCTGAACTGCATGACACTTGACGTAACGGAAATACCGCGCTGCTTTTCAATCTCCATCCAGTCCGATACAGCATGCTTGGAGGTCTTTCTCGCTTTTACCGAGCCAGCCAGGTGTATGGCGCCTCCGTAGAGCAGAAGCTTTTCGGTCAGGGTAGTTTTACCGGCATCGGGGTGGGATATAATAGCGAATGTTCTTCTTCGTTCTATTTCTTTTTCCAGTTCTTTTTTTGTTATATTCAATGGTTATTCCTCTCATTCAAATGCAATTTAAATACAGAATATATATTAATAGTTTTTATATACAGACGTCAAGGAATAAAATAATACTCTTTGATTTGTAATCTAGCGCCGGAGCGATGTTAAAGTGCAGAAGCGGCGCACTTTAACTCGCTCTCCAGGCGCATGCCCGGAGGCTTACTCCACGCCGCAAGCAGAAAAGAATACTTATTTTACTCATTTCATGTTATAATAACCTCACCCATTAACGAAATCAGAGATTTCGGATGGGTACCCGAGAGCATTGAAACACGATGTGTTATAGTAGGATATAATAATTTTTATATGATATTGGTGTATAACGGGGTGAAGCTATGGAAACCAGAATCCTTGCACAGAATGCCAAGCAGGCGGCCATTGCCCTCTCAGGCGTTTCAGGCGAGCAGAAAAACAAGGCCCTTGCTATGATCGCCGAAAGGCTTTATCAGCATAAAGATGAGATTATTAAGGCCAATGAAAAGGATGTAGAAAGAAGCATTGGTGAAAATCTGGCGTCTCCTTTAATAAAGCGTCTGCGCTTTAATGAAAAAAAATTAAGCGATGTTATTGACGGCCTGAACAGCCTCATCGGGCTTGAAGACCCTGTCGGCAAAACCCTTTTATCAACAGAGCTTGACGAGAGTCTGGAGCTTTACAGGGTCAGCTGTCCTATCGGCCTCATCGGCATTGTATTTGAATCCCGGCCCGATGCCCTAGTCCAAATTTCAGCCCTGTGTTTAAAAAGTGGCAATGCGGCCCTGTTAAAGGGTGGGAGAGAGGCCGCCCAGACCAACCGTATTCTCTATGAGCTGATTTCCTCTGCAACAAGGGAGGCCGGTATTCCGGACAACTGGATCAATCTTTTGGAAAGCCGGCAGGAAGTATCTGAAATGCTTCAGTTGGATGAGTTTGTGGACCTGATTATCCCGCGGGGCTCCAATGAATTTGTACGCTATATCATGGATCATTCAAGAATTCCCGTAATGGGCCACGCTGATGGCATATGCCATTGCTATGTGGATGACGGGGCTGATATGAAAAAAGCTCTGGCTATAACCATTGATTCAAAAACTCAATATGTGGCGGTCTGCAACGCATTGGAGACATTGCTGGTCCACGAAGATATTGCAGCTGAATTTCTTCCTGCTTTGAAGGAAGAGCTGGATAAAAGGAATGTTATCCTTCGCGGCTGCAATAAAACCCGGAAGATCATTTCCTGTGAGCCTGCCACCGAGGAAGACTGGAAAACAGAATATCTGGACTATATTTTATCGGTAAAAATTGTCGGCGGTGTTGATGAGGCCATCGCCCATATCAACACTTACGGGTCCGGGCATACCGATGTTATTGTGTCGCAGAGCAGGGCAAATATTGAGAAGTTCATGGACTATGTGGATTCGGCAGATGTTTTTGCCAATTGTTCGTCACGGTTCAGTGACGGTTTTCGGTTTGGCTTTGGCTCCGAGGTGGGAATCAGTACCAACAAACTGCACGCCCGGGGACCGGTCGGCCTGGAAGGGTTGGTGACCTATAAATACAAGCTTATAGGAGACGGCCATATTGTGGCTGATTATGCGGACAAAAGAAAGCATTTCACACACCGCCGGCTGACCAAGAATTTTCAAGTAAAGTAAGAAAAGTCTACTTCAAATCCAGGGTAAAAAGCTGACCCCTTGCGGAGATGTTTTTTACCTTTTTTAATTGGGGATGGTCCGCCGAGGCTTTATGAATAAGCCCGTTGATGCTGTAATCCTCCCAAAAATGCATCGGAAAGGCCGCCTTGACATTAATCTGTTCAAGAAAAAAAGTCATGCCCCATAACGCGGCCTGTTCCTGCCTGGGATCGGCGGTCAAGAAGGCGATATCGATGGGCTGATATGGTTGAATCAAAGAAACTTCCTGCTTAAATCGGGCGGCCATATCGCCGTTCCGGTCCTTGGGCTCTTCATCCCAATGCCACCAGTTCAGGTCCCCGGCATGATAGATGCGGATGCCGTCAAGGGTTACCAGAAAAGCCACCCCTTCGTCGGTGGACTTAAAGGTTTGCACTTTGACCGCGCCGTCTTCGTATACCTCATGGGGCTTCATTAAATGGATCCACGGATAGCGGTATTTCTTCGGGATATCTGATGAAAGAAAGTATTTACTATGGGGAAGTTTTTCCTTCCAATCTAAAATAATGGGATTAAAATGGTCGGGATGTTTATGGGAAGAAAAGATCAGCACTTTGCTGTCCTTGATCTCTTCCGGATCAATGACCCCGGACGCCAATGCACGCTCTAAATGATCACAGGTATCCAGATAATAATCAAAAATGAGAAAAGTATCGTCCAGGCGAAGGGCAAAACCGCTGTGGGCCAGGTACCAGACCTCTGTTTTACATCCCATCATATACACCTCCCAGAGTATTAAAGATTTGCAAATTCAAGGGGCTTAATGATTATATAATTTAATTCAAAGAAGAAAAAGGCAGCTGCCAGCAGTGCAATAATACTGCATAGAGCGGCGTCTCTATATTTCTTTTTGAAGAGTAAATAGCTGATGACGCCGATATGCATCACCAAACCGATGATTCCCGTTAAGCCGCCGGGGTGGGGAATGGGATTGACGATATAAATTAAATAAGAATGGAATAGCCTCGAAAGCTGCGGAATTTTTAAAAGCCAGGCCAAAATAAACAACAGCAAAGGAAGTACAAAATCAAAATAAATAAGATATTTCCAGCCTTTGTTAAACTTAAATCCCTTCATCCTTTATAAGAATCTCCCTTCCTGAATTTTTATATTGGAGGTCTACTCCGTATTTTTAGCTCCGCCAAGATTTTTGAGCATATTTTTTGCATTACCGGTGGCTCTGATGGTCCCGTCCCCCATGATCCATACGGCCTCTATGCCGAGGCTTTCAGCAAGCTGAAGACCTTCCTCAAAGGGGGTGAGAAAAATAGTGGTGGACATAAAATCAGCCAGTCCGGAATCCTTTGTAATAATAGTTACGGCACGAAAATAATCTGCGGGCATTAAGGTTTCCGGATCTATGAGATGATGGTATTTCTTGCCGTTCACCATATAATATCTTTGGTAATCACCGCTGGTCACCATGGACTGATCCATTAAAAAAGCAATATCAATGGGCGGATCATTGGGGTCATTGGGGTTTCCGTCAGGATTTTGCAGGCCGATTCCCCATTTTGTTCTCGCGCCATTTAGAGGCTTGCCGGAAGTTCTGACATTGCCTCCGGAACTGACGATGAAGCTTGTATAGCCCTTTGCTTCCAATTCTTTTGTTACAATTTCACTGGCAAAGCCTTTTGCTACGGCGCCTACATCAAGGCGCATATGCTCGTCTTCCAGATAGACTGTCTTTTTTTCCTCATCCACTGATACCTTGTCGATATCGGTATACTTTGAGGCCTCCCGCAGGGATTCCATAGGGGGCAGCTCAGCTGCTTCAGGATTTGCAGACCCCGTCTCCCTATAGTCATGCCAAATAGCCAAAACAGGACCTAAAGCAATATTACATTTGCCATTGGTTTTATGATACCATTCCTTAGAAAAAACGATCAAATCTATAATCTCCTGTGAAACCTCCACAGGCTTAATTCCGGCGTTATCATTGATGGTCTTGATATTGTTGATTCCCTCATAATCATAATATATATCAAAAAGCTTATGGAGCTCGGCAAAGCGGTTCTGACCGATCTGAACCATTTCTTCAAAGGCTTCCTGGTTTTTGGCATAGCCCATGAATTGAATGACGGTATCAAAGGCGCCTAAAAATTCATAGGTATATTTGCTGTAGGGAGAATGGTTTTGTCCCGCACATCCCGGCAACATTAATGTAAGGCATAAAAGCAGCAGTACAGCGTTTCTTTTCATATGCACCTCTAAATAGAAAATTAATGGCATCATCAATATTATAACAAAACCCCTTCTATTAGAAGGGGCCCTGCCAGGTTTATGTAAGAATCCTTACCTTGCATTTGCTAATGCTTCGGTAACTGCGGCCTGGTAGTCGGCGACGGAGATAGTCACCTTGGACGAAAGGTCGGCAATATCCGGCACTGCAGGGTGGTCTTCATCGACTTTCTTTACCTTCATGGCATTTACTTCATCAACAGTCTTGCCTACCATCCATTTTTCAAGGTCTGCAATCTGTTCATACCATTCTTTTCCAATGCTTGATTTCTTTTTCATGCCATAATTATCCCCGGCCTCAACCTTGGTTTGAGGCTGAGAAGCCTTATCGCTGGTGATTTTTCCGGCAGCGTCAAAGTTAACGGCGACCTGTGCGTTATCAATCTGAACGCCAAGAATTTTTCCTTTGGAGTCGAAGGTTACAGCTGCCATAATGGTATCAACCTGCGCAGCGCCTTCTTCTTCTGCGGTGGCGTCTGTTGATTTTGCGATGGAAATATTGTGGCCCAGTCCTGTCTTAACAGACGTGGATCCGCAGCCTGCCAGAAGAACTGCCACAAGAGTAAGAATTAAAACTTTCTTCATGTTATCCTCCTATAATAAAATAATTTATGCAAAGAATTCCATCATAATTGCACTTTAAAGCCAATCTACAATTTCATTCAAGGCACCGGTTACGGAAGTTAAGGGTAATTTCTCAATATAAGTTCTGCATTTTTGGGTATATTGCTTTTTCAGCCGTTCAGCGTCTTTTATCCCGTCCGATGAAATAACTTTTTCTATGATGTCCTCTAAATCGCCCTTACCATCAAAATAACTGCCAATCTGATCTTTCAAAAGAGCGTTGTTTCGGACTGACATTATAATGGGCAATGTAGCAATACCCTCTTTAAGATCATTGGATACCGGTTTTCCTTCCTTTTTTGAATCCGACAGGATGTCCAAAATGTCGTCCCGGATTTGAAAAGCTGCACCGAAACTGCTGCCAAAACGCCTAAACAGCCTTACCATATCATCGGAAAGAGCCGCTGTCTTGGCCCCTAATACCAGAGAAGCTGAAAACAATACGCCGGTTTTTCCGAGAATGCGTTTCAAGTAACTATTTACGCTTGTTACCGAATACTTTCCCAGATATTGCTCAATTTCACTTTCGCAAAGAAGAGATACAGCATTGGTTAAAACATTCAGTTTTTCCGGCTTAAGGCCGGATTCTGAAAGCAGCCTTAAGGATTTGGTCAGCAGATAATCACCGGTATAAACGGCCATGTTGATATTGTGCTTTTCGGATAATGTCGGCTGACCTCTTCTGGTTTTGGCATTATCAATGATATCGTCATGCACCAGGGTGGCCGCGTGAAGAACCTCTACCGCAGCGGCAACAGGGAAAGCACGATCACGGCTGTAGTCTCCGTGCAAAGCCGCAATTATTGCAAAGGCCGGACGCAATCTTTTACCACCGGACAATACAACACTTTTCGATGCATCCTCCAGAAATTTGTTTCGGGAAGAGAGCCTGGAATTCAGGTAATTTTCAAAGGCTGCCAATTCCTCTTTGATAACCGGGAATTTGTCCCACAATGCTTTTACCTCCTAGAACCTTATGCTATCGTACTTTTGAAGCATAATGAAACATTAATCAAACCGGTCGAGACTGCGTTTGAAGAATAAGCGCAATCTTCCGTTTTTCCAGAAATTCTCCCACACATTGTTCAGCCATGGAATCAGGTAATAATCCAGACCAAATGCTCTGCCCGCGCCGCCCATGGTTGCAATGGAGGCAAAGATCATCCACCAGCTCTTTTCATACAGGCCGGTAGAGGTCAGGAACATGGTTAAAAGCCCGACCGAAATAACCGATGCAACAAAGTTAAATGCGCCGCCCAGAAGCATAAGACCGATCATAATTTCAAAAATCACAACCAGGACCTGGAAGAACATAGCAATCCCATCATTTGCCAATACCACATTCCGGAGAAACCAGGGAATCAGATTAAATTCTCCGAAATGGAAGAACTCCATTTTGGCAAGGTTTTGAGCGCTGATTGTAATGCCTTCCACCAAACGGGATTCAGTGGCGGTCATAAAGTTGATAATACCCGTTCTAATGGCAAAAGTCTCCTCCATTCTGGTGACAAAAGCACTGGCACTTGTTGCGGCGCTTGTAGCATCGGTGGCCATTCCCAAAAATGCGGCAAGCTTTGGATCGCTCAGCCAGCCTTCCATGACTTTAACGATTCCTTCATAGAGCCACATTCCGCCAAGGAAGAGGCGCAGGGGAGTGAGCCACCAGGCCTGAATACGGGTTGACCAATGCTGCTCAAGAAATAGTTTTCTTTGCCTGCGTTCAAGCACTTCATGGTACAGATACCGGGATACCCCTCTGAAGCCCGCAATTTCCCACAGGTAATGGATATTGACCAGGAATTTCATGATGATAGAGAGCCATATGGGAAGGCTCTTGCCCATAATTTCAGATACGCAGAAGTAGTTGCCAACACTGACCATGGTGCCGTGGAATTTGACGGTTACCTTCTTCTGCTCCCCGCCGCGGATATCATTGAGAATATTCTCTGCAGCGCCGTGGGCCGTCTGAATAGCGTTTTCAACCATAGCGGGATAGGGCCTTCCGTCTTCATCAGCAAGGCCGCCGATGTCGCCTGCCGAGTATACATTTTTATGCTGGTGGGTCCTGCAAAAATCATCCACGCAAATCCTTTGGGGCCTGTTTGCCCGCTCAAGATTAATACAGCAGTCCATATCATCGCTGGCTTTGATTCCTGCCGCCCAAATCACAGTAGCGGATTGAATCTCGCCGCCTTCGAATTTCAGTCCCTCAGGGGTGCCCTCGGTGATCTTAGTATTCAGCATGATCTCTACATGCAGCTTCTTTTCCAGATATCGATGCGCCTTGGCCGCGTTCTTTTCCTGGAGAGTATTTAAAATACGGGGCAGCATATCAACAATGATAAGGCGCACGTCTTTGCGGGCAATACCGTGCTCTTTGCACAGTGATTTTACCCAGATGGCCAGCTCGCCGATCATTTCAACACCGGTGAATCCAGCTCCGGATACAACAAAGGTGAGAAGCCTTTTTAGTTCATCCGGATCTTTTTCCTGACTGGCCAGTGTAAAACATTTTTTGATATGCTCTCGGATTTTTATGGCATCATCATAGCTCCAGAGTGTAAAAGCATTCTCCTTTAAGCCCGGAATTCCAAAAAAGTTGGGGGAGCTGCCCATTGCAAGGATAAGGTAATCATACCGGTATTCCGCTTTCGCAGATAAAACCCTGTTGTTGTCAAAATCAAAGGTAGTGATTTCATCCATGATCAAATGAACGCCGGTATATTTGAAGATGCTTTTTAAGGAGATACGGATACCCTCCTCGGGTATTCTGTTGCCGGCCACCTCATGAAGTTCGGTCAGCAATGTATGGTAATCGTTCTTATCAATGAGGGTAATCTCCAGATTGTCCTTCTTTTTCTTTTTATTCAGTGTAAGCGCAGCTTCGATTCCTGCGTATCCGGCTCCAATAATAAGTACTTTTTTGGCCATTTATTAAAACTCCTTTCGGTTCATTGCATGCTATGCGGTAATTATTTACCCGTTTTTATATATTTAACGCTGCCGGTCTTCTCTAAAATTGTAAAAAGATTTAATGACACAGTGGCCGTCAGCGTTCCTGTCAGCAAACCCGTCAGCAAAAGAACGGGAAGATAGGCATAGACAGCGGTGTTTTTCATCATTAAACCGGCCATCATGATTTGGCCGATGTTATGAGCTGCCGCCCCGCCCATGCTGATCCCAATAATAGAGAATATTTTATTATAACCCAGCATTAATAGTTTCATTATCAACAAGGCAAGAAGAGCGCCTGATAATGAATAAAGCAGGGATGACATCCCGCCGAACATAAACGCCGATAATAAACACCGTAAAACAGTGATAGTGATGGCTGAGATTGTGCCGAGATAAAAAAGGGCAAACATTGTAACGATATTGGCTAACCCCAGCTTGACACCCGGAAGAGGCACTATTAGATTGAGAGGGATAAAGCGCTCAACATATGAAAGTACAATAGCAAGCGCGATTAATAGTCCGTTCGTAGAAATTTTCTTCATTTAAAACACCAAATATTTCCTCTGTCAAAGTTCAAACGTTAAATTCTTCACAATTTAAAGCGAGAAAAAGACCGGATCATTTTTCTACTATTTTAATATAATATCCAAGTCAGAATCTCCACCTTCAATCTTTATAATTACACCCGCCGGAAGGCACACCGCAATTTCACCTGGTCGGGTTATCCAGCCGGTTTCAACGCAAACCTGATCAGGACATTGGGCATGGGAAAAGCGTATCTTGCCATGCTCGGCTTCAATGGTGCCGGGGTAGGGACCCGAGTAATTTATGGTGTAATGCTCTGTAAGCTGATCCAGCCGGATTCTGTCTAATATGGCATTATTCTGTGTGATGACGGCCGTTTTAGAAGCTGAGTTCTCTTCATAAAAATTATAATATAAGAGAACAGCCGCAACCACAACGGTAATGGTGACCAGGACATCACCCCATTTTAGCTTGAGTCGCAATATAAAGCTCCCTTCCAAAAACATCTACAATTAATTTAATAAGATTAACCGTTATTATACATTAAAACCTACTAAGATACTAGGTGTTATATAATAATGTTATACAGCATTGAAAATTTGAATGGCGAATGTCCGGAATGGGTTGAAATTATTCAACCCGTACCGGACGATTTGAGTTTACGCAGTATTCACCAGCCGGTATGTTGACAAAAAGGTAGATTCCTTCCTGATTGGTGCGGGTATAGGCGACCGGCGTATGGGACTGATTTGTTCCCACACGATAAAGTATCACGTCCGCATCAGCCTGAGGCTGGTCTTCATTATCAGTGATAAGGCCCATGACCAGTCCTTTGGAAGCATCCGGATCTTCCTGGAGAATGACATCGACGCTGGATATGCTTCGGAGCTCTTGAATGGTGACAGGGGAGAAATTGTATAAATAGCCCGGTGCGTTTACTTTTAACAGGTAGAAGCCCTGCTCAATATCCCGAAAAACAAACCGTCCGACTTCATTGGAAAAAGAAAGGCAGATTAAGCCTGTCTGGGATCCATCGGCCCGATAAAGCTCAATTAGAGCCGAGCCTAAAGGGAGGCCGTTCATATTCTGAACCGACCCTGTAAGTATGCCTTTTGTTTGAACAGTATCAGGACTGAGGACAAAAGCAACCTCTAAGATCTGGTCATCCCTGAGGTCGAATATTTGTACATCTGAAAGCTGAAATCCCGGAGCTTTGGCATAGACATGGTATTCAGAGCCCGGCTCCAGTGCCGGAAAAATGAAATAGCCCCTGGAGTCGGAGGCGGTATTGGAAATGATATTGAAGTTTGCATCAAGGATCAGGATGATTGCATCAGCGACGGGTTTGCCTGATGCGTTCAAGACCATTCCCGTAACTGTTCCTGTATTTCGATAAGGACTGGGGGTCAATGATAAATCGAACCGAATGGTATTCATAAAGCCTGAAAGATTTTTGACCTCTGATTGTGCGAGAATGTAATCATCTTTCCTGACAGACATATGCAGGCCTCCCAAACTTCGTTGTTATTAAGATATGATTCTCTCCAATATTTGGTGATTGCGGCAGGGTATTTTTCACCCATAGCCAGCCGGCAACATATACTGTCATAGTAATGGATAAAGAGGAGGATTTGCCCTTGAGCAAGACAGTTGTTCCAACTCCATCCCAAAAGGTCGTTATTGCCGAGGAGAATCAAGAACTTCTGCAGAGGATCGTTCTCAGTGATATGCCCTGGGATGATAACACCATTATGGGAAATGTCAGCGATAAAATTACTGGAAAGCCATTGGAAGGTGTCTGCATTAAGGTTTGTGACAATGATTACAACCCTATTGTATTTAATTTTACAGATGTCGACGGCAATTTTACCTTACAGGGCAAATTTAGTTCCGGTATACGGATCATTGCTTCGAAAAGAAATTACAGCACATTTTCAAGCGAAAGCCTGCCTGCGGCCAATTTGGAAAAAAAGGCCCTGAATTTGGAGCTGTCGCCCGTAGCCAATGGGAGCATCGTATTCTTTGGGAATATCAGAGATACCTCCCAAAAAGCTGTCAGCGGAATCAGGGTTACATTATTCAAAGCGCATAGTCTGAATCCTTACGATTTTACTTTTTCAAATCAGGAAGGAGTTTATGTATTTGACAATATAGAACCGGGGCCGTATCGGATATCCATGCAGTCCCCCAATTATTCCGAGCGGATATTAAATTTAGAAGCGGCCCGGGAACAGTCCATTGCAACCCTTGAAACAGTCTACTTAAAGAAAAAAAGTTTGAAAGGGACAATATACGGTATTGTGACCAATAAAAGCGGTTTCCCGGTCAGCAATGCCCTGGTTGTATTGTGCAATGCAAACAACAGTCCGGTTCAGGTCACTTATACCAATGAGAAAGGAATCTATATGTTTTATCTCCTGGAACTTGGAACCTATACGGTCCTGGCTAAATAGACGGCGAGGATAGTGAAGCGGGCGAAAAGAAAGGCTGACTAAAAAACTGTCAGCCTTTAAACTATTCCTATTTAATCCTTCATTAATCGTCGGATTCCGTCTCTTTTACAGGTATTTTACCAATCAGTATAACGCACACGTATAAAGCGATCAGAGCGCCAAATACACCGAGAAGACCAAATCCGGTTACTTCAAGACCTTGTAAAAATGTAGTACCCATTCCTTAAACCTCCTATTACAACCCTGCTAATTTGCCGACCAGAACAAGTATCATGCTGCCGGCCACAACGGATCCCAACTGGCCCGAAACATTAGCTGCAACAGACTGCATCAAAATAAAGTTCATGGGATCCTCGTCCTTGGCCATCTTTTGGATAACACGGGCCGACATGGGGAATGCAGAGATACCTGCGGCGCCAACCATAGGATTGATTTTTTCTTTTCTGAAAAGATTGATGAACTTTGCAAACAATACGCCGCCTGCAGTATCGAAAATGAAAGCGAAAAGACCCATACCCATAATGAGAAGAGTATCTGTGGTGAGGAAGGCTTCCGCAGTCATCGTTGTTCCAATGGTAATACCAAGAAGAAGCGTGACCAGGAACGAGAGTGTGGTCTGTGCAGTCTCGGACAGTCTTCCAAGAACGCCGCATTCACGAATCAGGTTGCCAAACATGAGAGCGCCGATTAATGCAACGCTTTCAGGAGCAATGAGGCCCGAAATAACGGTGACCAAAATTGGGAAAAGAATCTTGGTCAGTTTGCTGACATTCCTTTGTTTGAAGTTCATACGGATTTTTCGCTCTTCCTTGGTCGTTAAAGCCTTGATTACAGGAGGCTGAATGATAGGAACCAAGGACATATATGAATAAGCCGCGACGGAAAGTGGCCCGATCAATTCTTTCAATTTAAAAGCGTTGGCAACAAATATGGTGGTAGGGCCGTCAGCAGCGCCTATAACACCGATGGCTCCGGCTTCCTTCAGATCAAAGCCCAATAAAATTGCCAAGAGCATGGTCATAAAAATACCAAATTGCGCCGCAGCTCCGAAGAACAGCATAAGAGGCGTCTGAAACAGCGGTGTAAAATCGATCATGGCGCCTACCGCTATAAAAATTAAAACCGGAAAAAGCTCATTGGCAATGGTTGCGTTGTAAAGCACACCAAAAATACCTGGTTCTCCGGTTGTTGGGCTGGCAACAATACTGGTGAGAGGAATATTGCATAGAATTGCTCCAAAGCCGATAGGCAATAATAATGAAGGCTCATAATCCTTTGCAATAGCCAGGTAAATTAAGGTGCCCCCAATGGCGAACATGATCAGCATTTTTATGAAGTATTCTGCCGGGCTCGTTCCAGCGGGCAGTGTTTCAATTAATTGATGAAAATTGAATATCATTTGTCCGATTTCCTCCTGCCTGAAAATATAAATAGATAAAAAACCAAAATCGAACTAATTATATCACTTGACAACATTGTGGGCAATAATATTTTGATAAAGAAACCATAAATAAATCAAATTAAAGATTAATCAGTTTTCTTGATTTCAAGATAGTAAACTCCGCCGATTTTTTTATCGGAACACTCTATTTCTTCGCTTTCGGTTGCAAATTTGTTGTCGTACAGTTTTTTCGCAACCTTGCCGTATTCACCGGCTTCTTCCGCATTATTAATGCTGGAGGTGATATAGGAGCCCAGATCGTCAAATATTGTAATAATTTTTCCCAAATTTCTGATGGTCATATGTTGGTCCAGAAAGGCTTTGACAAAAGTAACCTGGTTTTGCTTTCTCTCAATATCGCCGATACTTTTATACCTTCCTTTTTCATCAACACCCTGGCGGTAACGTACAAATCCTTCGGCCTGCGCTCCGTTAAGAGTCTGCAGTCCGGCGTCAAGATCGATGGTAAGGTCCTGGGTCGGATCTTTATATTTCATTCGGTAAGGCACATTGATTTCCACACCGCCGAAATAATCCACCACCCGTTTAAAGCTGGAGGGCTTGATATAAGCAAAGTCGTCAATATAAATACCGAATATCTCTTCAATAAGGTCGGCGGTAAAATCAAATTCCGGGCTTGAAAAACGACCGCTGCTGTCTTTATAGTCCAGCTTTTTGCCGATGGTATGGGCGGCATTGATTTTATAAATGCCCTTGGATGAACTATAAGATTTCCATACCTTTTTCAGTTGGCTTTTGACCTCGTCGCTGTAATCTATATATATATCACGGGGCAGGTTTATCAGTTTTAAGGTATTGCTCTCTTCATTGACGCTGGCTATCATCAGGGTATCATAATTGGCGCCGCTTTCATCGGGCCCAATTACAAGAACATTGATGTTTTTTTCATCTACCAGACCTTTATAGTATTTTTGGTTATTGGTCAAATTATAGGGCTTCTGGGTTTCCACTCTGCGTTTCAGAATACTGACTCCGCCTTCCTCAGGTTTCAGCACACGTCCCACAAACTGAAAGGTAGGGCTGTCTTTTATATAGAGATTATAGATACCAAAGATTGAACCGGCTATAATTACAAACAATTCAATCATGGCAATTGCTTTCCATTTATTTAGTTTTTTCTTAGACTTTTTCATTTTATCACCTTAGTTTTGTTATGTGTTTAAGCGGGTAAAATACCTACATATTCTTACACATGCAGCGTATCATGTCAATGTTGCGGCAGAAGTTTCCTATGTTATAATACATAATGTAAATAAAATGTAACAAGGAGGATAAATCCGTCGGTGAAAAAATTTCTTGAAGATTTTAAGGCCTTTGCCATGAAGGGAAACGTAATGGATCTTGCTGTTGGTGTTATTATTGGCAGCGCTTTCGGGAAGATTGTCACATCATTAGTGGCTGATATGATCATGCCGCTTCTCAGTCTTATTCTTGGCAGATTTAATATTGCCGATGCATCTAAAGTATTAGTGGAACAGAAGGGTGACAATCCGGCTGTTTTATTAAGATACGGTGCGTTCATACAAAGTATTATTGATTTCCTTATTATCGCTTTCAGTATTTTTCTTGTTATCCGCTTGCTGGGCAAATTTAAGAGAAAGAAGGAAGAAGCGGTAACCGAGGCAGTCCCTGAAAAAAATTCTCAGGAAGCAGAGCTCCTTACAGAAATCAGAGATTTGTTAAAAGAAAAATCATAGAAAATCATGTCTAGACACTTAAAAGCAATTGGTTCTGCCGATTGCTTTTTTAAATTTAGCCGTTTTTAAAAATTAAATGCCTTTTGTCCCTTTCAGGTCTGTTTTGAATCGTCCTTTCAGCGGTATAATACTGGTGGATATTTTTTTAGAATATCATCTCCGATTCGTCATTTAGTACCGGAGCGCCAGAGTGATATTTCGGTACGTAAGCGGAGCAGGATTGCGGAGCTACCGAATAAAATCCCGGACGGATTTTCTTGAGGGCGTACGAAACATCACTCATGGCGCTAAAGTATAACGACACGAAAAGTGAAGGGGTAATGTTCTAGTACGTCAGCGGAGCGGGCGCGAATTGAAGAATATCATATTGGCTATTGTAAAGTGCAAGGCTAATTGAATATAATATTCTCTGACTGTTTTGTTATGACAATTGAGCTAATGTGATTAAAATCACATTAACCAGGTTGTGTCAGTGGTAAACTTAAATTAACGAACAACAGAAAGGGAGATACACATGCAGAAGCAGGTTATATATTTTGATCATGCCGCGACCACCTATGTGAAGCCTGAAGTTTTCGAGGCAATGAAGCCGTACTTTGTTGAAGAGTATGGAAATGCTTCCTCTATATACTCGATCGGCCGCTCCAACAGAAAAGTTGTTGAAGATGCCAGAAGCTCGGTTGCAAAGTCGATTAATGCGGCCAGTCCGCAAGAGATATATTTTACCGGGTCGGGCTCCGAGGCTGATAACTGGGCCATAAAGGGCGTTGCCCTGGCTTTGAGAAAAAAAGGAAAACATATTATCACTTCGGCCATTGAACATCCGGCTGTGATGGCTACCTGTGAATTTATGAAAAGGGAAGGCTATGATGTGACAATCCTTCCGGTCAATGAAGAGGGATTCATTGATCCCAATGATGTTGACAGGGCTATCCGCCCCGATACTGTTCTGGTGACCATTATGACGGCGAACAACGAAATCGGGACCATTCAGCCCATTAAAGAGATCGGACAGGTATGCAAAAAGCACGGCGTCCTTTTTCACACCGATGCGGTTCAGGCGGCGGGGAATATCCCAATTGATGTCAGGGATTTAGGCGTTGATTTAATGTCTGTTTCAGGGCACAAGTTTTACGGGCCTAAGGGAATCGGAATGCTGTATATTCGGAAAGGCGTAAAACTGGAGTCCTTAATACACGGAGGGCATCAGGAGCGGGGCAGGAGGGCCGGAACAGAGAATGTTGCCGGAATCGTCGGTTTTGCCAAGGCTCTTGAACTGGCAGTCCAAAATATGGAGGCACATTATGAGAAGCTTCTCCATCTGCGCCAGCGGGCCCTCAAAGGAATTCAAGAGAGAATTCCTTATATAAAAATCAACGGGAGCCTGGAAAAACGTCTTCCGGGCAATTTAAATATATCGTTTCGTTTTGTTGAGGGTGAATCAGTGCTTTTGATGCTGGATATGAAGGGCATTAAAGCCTCCAGCGGTTCGGCCTGTACATCGGGCTCCCTGGATCCTTCCCATGTGCTGCTTGCCATAGGCTTGCCCCATGAGATTGCACACGGTTCTCTGAGATTGTCCTTCGGTGAAGTCAACACCGATGAAGACGTGGATTATTTGGTGGATTGCCTGGATGAGATCATTGCCAGGCTTCGGGATATGTCTCCGTTATACGAAGATTTTGTTAAAGGAGTGTAAGTGAAATGTATAGTGAAAAAGTTATGGACCATTTTTCACATCCCAGAAATGTGGGTGAAATCGAGGATGCCGATGGTGTTGGCCAGGTTGGCAATGCCAAGTGCGGCGATATTATGAAAATGTATTTAAAAATAGAAGACGGTATTATTAAGGACGCCAAGTTTAAGACCTTCGGCTGCGGAGCTGCCGTAGCCACCAGCAGTATGGCCACCGAAATGCTCATTGGCAAGACCGTTAAGGAAGCGGAGCAAATCTCCAATAAAGCGGTAATGGAGGCGCTGGACGGGCTGCCTCCGGTGAAGGTTCACTGCTCCGTTCTGGCAGAGGAAGCCATTGCGGCCGCTCTTAAAGATTACAGAACGAAAAACGGTCTGGACGAAGATATGCGCTATGAAGGCTGCAGTGGGTGCTGTGGAGGCTGCGGCGCACATGTTCATGACAAGGACAGTTTTTTGAATGACGATAAGGATTGAATCCCTTTTTTAAAAAGAAGTTCCAAGCCCGGCAGAGAACATTTCAGTATTGCCGGGCTTTTTGGAAGCACAGGAAGGGGGGGGAAGCATGCGGGCTTTTCTGGCGATTGAGCTCGACGATAAAACCAGACAGCTCTTGCGCGATATTCAGGAGAAATTGAAAGAGGCAGGTGTTAGAGGAAATTACAGCCTGCCCGATAACCTTCATCTAACGGTGAAATTCCTTTCTGAAATCAATGAGGCTCAGGTAAAAAAAGTGTCGGCGATGATGAAAAACATTGCTTCCCGGCACCAGTTATTTGTTTTAGGCCTGGAGCCCCTTGGTAAATTTAAAAAGGGCAATAAAATGGTATTGTGGGCAGGGATCAGGAACAGCCCGCCTCTTATGGATCTTTACAATGATGTTCATTCGAATCTTAGTCCCATCCTTCCGGGATTGGAGGATAAGAATTATTCGCCCCATATAACATTGGTACGGGAAGCTGTTTATCCCGCGTTATTTACCGAGTTGAATCAGTCGATAATACATTTGAACCATACTTTTCATGCCGAGGGGCTGTCACTTATGGAAAGCACCCGGAAAGAAGGCCGGTTAGCTTACCAAAGATGTGTATTTGAACCATTTATATCAGAATGAATGAAGAACAGCATCAATATAATAAATTGACTCCATTTGCAGGAACACTTGATTAAAAGACACGGGAGGAAAAGCATGCCGGAGACTCTAAAAAAAACCTTGCTTATAGTACTAAAGATAATTTTGGTTGTGGTGGCAGTTTTACTATTTTCAAAAATAGTAAAATACATTGTGCCTTTTATGCTTGCGTACTTCTTTGCATCTCTTATTGAGCCCATTGTTAAATTCATTGAGAAAAAGCTCCATATACCCAGGAAAGTTGGAACGGTTTTCTCCATTCTGGTGGTACTGGGAGGGGTTGTTTCTTTGGCAACCTTTGTGGTGCTGCGGCTCATTAAAGAAATTGAAAATGTATACAGCAGTCTTGATATCAATGTTGACAGCATTGCGTATTTCTTTAACAGCATCGTGGAAAAGGTGAACGGTATTTATATCCAGCTTCCCATTGAAGTGACCGATATTATTAACCAGGCTGCACGGAATTTTACTGAAAATATTCAAAAGGTTTTGGAAGGGGTTACTGATTTTGCCGAGGCTTCCATCAAATTTGCGCTCAATATCCCCCAGATGGTTATATTTATATTTGTAACGATTTTGGCAACTTATTTCATGTCCAGTGACAAAAATACCATACTGAAATTTCTGGACAGGCAGATGCCGTCCGAATGGCTGAAGAAAACCCGGGCTCTTGCAAATAACGTTTTTTCAGGGGTGTTCGGGTGGCTGAGAGCGCAGCTGATCATTATGACCATAACCTTTACAGAGCTTTTAATTGGGCTTTCGGTTATTGGCATACAGAACGCTCTTCTGATTGCACTGATTATAGCGGTTATTGATATCTTGCCCGTTCTCGGCGCCGGAACTGTTCTTGTACCATGGTCCATCGTTAATCTTCTTCTAGGCGATACAAAGCTGGGTCTGTCCACTTTTCTGCTGTATGTCATTATTTTATTTGTAAGACAGCTGATTGAACCAAAGATCGTCGGAAAGCAAATCGGAGTCCATCCATTGCTCACTCTTGCGGGCATGTATATAGGCCTTCAGGTCTTTGGCGTTCTGGGCATGATTCTCGGCCCCATCACAGTGATCGTCATTAAATATGTTGTGGGTGCCATCATCAGTGACGACTCCTTTAAAAGCTGGTTTGAGAAAAATCTCCGCCCCAAAAAGGTGGTTTTAAGCACCGATTTTATCAGTGATATCAACGATAAAAAATCTGATAAATTGCCCTCCAACAAAGGCAAAAAAAATGCCTGATAAAAGTTTTTTAGGGACATCGCCATTATAACCGGCGAATGTCCCTTATTTGTGCATGTAGTCAAATCCAAATCAGGTTTTTCCGATGGATCGCCTTTTAAGGGCTGTTATTTATTCAGTCCCTCATAAAGCTTGGTCAGCGCTTTTTTCTCGATTCTCGATACATACGAACGTGAAATTCCCAGCTTTTCAGCAACTTCCCGCTGTGTTTTCCCCCCATTTCCGCAAAGCCCGTATCGCAGCTGGATAATAGTCTTTTCACGGCCTTCCAGCACCGATTTAATAAGCCAGTACAGCTTTTTAATTCTCTGCGTCAGATCGACTTTTTCATCGACCTCTTCATCCTCGCTGCCTAAAATGTCTATTAGCGCAATTTCATTGCCCTCACGATCAGTGCCGAGGGGCTCGTTTAATGAGACTTCATTTTGAAGCTTTTTTGAGGCCCGTAAATGCATAAGGATTTCATTTTCTATGCAGCGGGCCGCATAGGTTGCAAGGCGTATCCCTTTTAAAGGGTCATAGCTGGATACCGCTTTAATTAATCCGATGGTGCCAATGGAGATGAGATCATCGGAATCGCTGCTGGTAACAGAATATTTTCTGGCGACGTGGGCAACTAACCTTAAGTTGTGTTCTATAAGAATATTTCTCGCATTTTCATCTCCATTTTTGCAGCAGTCTACATATTTTTGCTCGTCTATAGCCGAAAGCGGCTGAGGAAAAGACTGAGGTCCTGTTATATAGCCAGCCAGAAAATATTGGGACAGAAACCGGGAAGCAAGTTCTTGCAATGAACCAATAAGCATACTTCACCCCACGAACATAGTTGCCACAATATAATATGCGCCTGAATACCGGAATGCCACTGATTTGTACAGCCGAATGTTTTTGCAGGAGCTTGATTTTTATCCTGCAAAAATATATCCTATAAAGTAATACCAAAGATTATAACAGAGGTGTTTTAATGGATAATTTGATTAGAAAAATGAAGGATAGATATCATTCGTTCAGCAAGGGACAGAAGCTCATAGCTAATTTTATGACGGACCATTACGACAAGGCAGCTTTTATGACGGCGGCAAAACTTGGCGAAGAGGTTGGAGTCAGTGAGTCCACTGTGGTGCGCTTTGCCAACGAAATGGGCTATGACGGTTATCCTAAGCTTCAAAAAGCTCTGCGGGAAGTTATTAAAAGCAAACTGACTGCTGTTCAGCGGCTGGAGGTTTCATCCACGCATATTGATTCGGAAAGTGTTTTAAAAAGTGTTTTACAGTCTGATCTGAATAAAATCAGGGCCACATTGGAGGAAGCAGACTCCGCTAAATTTAATGCAATTGTCGAAGAAATCCTGAAAGCTGACAGAATTTATATTTTAGGGGTCAGGAGTTCCGCGCCTCTTGCCAGCTTTTTAGGATTTTATTTTAATCTTATATTTGAAAATGTCTGCTTGGTGCACACCACCAGCGTCAGTGAAATGTTTGAGCAGATTGTCAATGCCAAGAAAGGCGATGCGGTGATAGGCGTCAGCTTCCCGCGCTATTCCAAGAGGACTTCGAAAGCGATGGAGTTTGCAAGGAAGCAGGGTGCGACGGTAATCGCCATTACCGATAACGAAACATCGCCCCTGGCGAAATGCTCCAATTACAGCCTATATGCCAGAAGCGACATGGCTTCTTTTGTCGATTCCCTTGTAGCACCGCTTTCAATGATCAATGCCCTGATTGTGGCCATCGGTTTAAAAAGAAAGGAAAAGATTCATACTACCCTGGAAACCCTTGAAAAAATATGGGATGAATATCAGGTATATGAAAAGGGCGAGCTTCATGGCGAGCTGCGAAACGACTAAAGGGTTTCTAAGGCGGGGGTAAATTTTTATGTCAGATCAAATAGGAATAGTGGGAGCCGGCGCTGCTGGATTGATGGCAGCCTATAGGGCAGCCTCCCTTGGAAAAGCTGCCAGGGTATTTGAAAAAAACAAGCGGGCCGGGAAAAAGCTTCTCATCACAGGAAAGGGCAGATGCAATATTACCAATAACTGTCCAATGGATGAGCTCCTTGCCAATATCCCCGGAAACGGGCGATTTTTATATTCTACCCTTTACCAGTTCAATAATTACGATATTATGGATTTTTTTGAGAGCCAGGGTGTTCCCGTTAAAACAGAGCGGGGAAACCGTGTTTTTCCGCTGTCCGACAAGTCCTTTGATGTGGCCGATGCCCTGCTGAGAAGCTGCCGGAGAGAGGGCGTTTGGTTCAGCTATGATTCCCCGGTTCGGGAGATTATGGCTGAAGGCGGGCAGGTAACGGGAATAAGGCTTCAAAATAATGAGGTCTATAAGCTCGAATCTGTGATATTGGCCACAGGAGGGCTTTCCTATTCAATGACAGGGTCCACGGGCGACGGATATAGGATGGCAGAAGGCTTTGGACACAGGATTATTGATCCCAGGCCCTCTTTAGTACCCCTTGAGACGGTTGAGGGATGGGTCTCGGAGCTGCAGGGGCTGGCCCTCAGAAATGTCGGTCTTACCGTCTTTAACGGCAGCGGCAATAAAGTATATGAAGAGCAGGGAGAAATGCTTTTTACGCATTTTGGCGTATCGGGTCCCATGATCTTAAGCGCAAGCCGCCATATTTTGGACTGGGGCTATAAAGGTTCCGTTCTGTCCATAGACTTAAAGCCCGCACTGAGTGAAGAGACGCTGGATTTACGGCTGCAAAGGGATTTTGACAAGTATTCCAGAAAACAATTTGGAAACAGTCTGTCTGATCTTCTGCCTAAAAGCCTCATTCCCATATTTGTCAGGCTTTCTGAAATTCCGCCTGAAAAACCGGTTCATCAGATCACAAGGAGTGAAAGGCAAAGCCTGGTGCAGCTTTTAAAGGGTATTAAGCTGACGGTTTCAAAAGCCCG